>Ga0157363_1002617_pt1 | contig 15973 bp, 5 predicted proteins | sample AttsexASBM1_FD_111477 | JGI IMG/M metagenome (GOLD analysis project Ga0157363, IMG submission 111477) | Fungus gardens microbial communities from leaf cutter ant in Ribeirão Preto, State of São Paulo, Brazil - Atta sexdens ASBM1 | ecosystem: Host-associated > Fungi > Mycelium > Unclassified ...
ATTTATAGATATTTTAAATTTTCCTTTACATAGAATGAATACAAGTGACGCGTCATCGGAACAAAATATACATTTTTTGCTTTTATTAAATTAAACGATCCTTAATTCGTTCCTGCATGCGCGATATTTTAGAGCGCGGTGATGACTAGATTGCCTGAAATGACCGATAAAAAACTGTTGACCGACTAACGGCCTCTCTTCTGCATATTTCAGAGATGGGGTGGCATGCATTTGCCTGAAAATGTAGGTTAAAGCTGTCTAACGGAGATTCTATTGCGTTATGAGAATGCCCAAAACAGTGAATCATGGATGCTTGATTAATTTACCGCAAGAAACAAAGTTACATTAAAATTCGATATAATTTATCATATTAATACATAAGAGAATATGTTTATAATAACGAACCTACGCCAATAAGCTGCTATTTCTTGATTTATATTTTATACGTATAATACAACATTGTGAAAATATTAATTTAATATAACACAATTTCTTTAAAGCAATTAATGATTTAAAGTTTAGTTTTCGAGAAAATTCGAGATAATTTTACAAAAATATTAATTTCTATTGATATCGGAATATCCGAATCAATTTTCTAACGCAATAACTTGCAAATCCATCGTAAATGAATTTTCAACAAATACAAATACATTTCGTCTTTGAAACAACAAACATTCCTTCATTGTTTTATTTGAATTAAAAGAATTTCAGAATCAGAATCCTATTCATTTCAAATTAGTTCGGCGAGAGTTTACTGATAGACTTACGAAGACCATTCCATAACCCATGGAAATAAAAGCGGAGAGCGAAAGTAAATAGAAGAACAGAGATGGTGCAACGCTTCATAAAATGCGCGATATTCATTTGTGGTGAAATAAAGTCTACAGGACCAGCACCAAGTTCCCTCTAATGCGGGTCTCACGATTACCGTTTATTATGTTGTGTATTTACGTTAGAAAGTAGCAGGTGAAGTTGTAAGTAGCTTGCCAACGACCGATGGTGCTTCTTTTCCGACACTTCAGCCATTATACACCAGTCCCTTCTTCCTGTCTTTTCATTCTGTTACCCCCTCGTAACTGACAGATTAATTATGTGTCCTGGCATAACCTACAGTTGGTACGATACGTACTGTTACGACGTAGAGACGAAACTTTGTACGTCTACACGCAGGAAGACGAAACACAGTCGGCTGCAACGGTTGCACGTGGCTTGTGTAATTTCTTGTGTAGTTAGTGAAATCGTACCAGTGCACTATGCATGTGTGTGTGTGTGTGTGTGTGTGTGTGTGTGTGTATATATATATACAATTAGATGCTCTGATAACAAAGAAGTTTATTTAGAAGTTTTATGCTTACATTAATTAATATTTACGCAAAAATAATACTTCTGTTTATATTGAAAAGTATTGACTCTAATATATAATCAGTTTAGTTAGAGTCAACTTTAGATGCACTTGTTAATTATACAATTCAGAATATAGTCAGATTTTATGATTAAATAGTATGATTTGAATAGTATTGACTTGAATGAATTTCACTAAAGTCGAAAAACAGAGGAAGAGATGAATGTATAAGTAGGAGATAGAAGGCAGATGAATAGGAAAGGGAGAGGGAAAAAAGAAAGAGAGGGATAAGAAAAAAGAGAAGTGTATGCCATTCTAAAAATAATTTACTTGCTCTTCGACATTCATTAGCTTGATAGTTTCTAAAAAAGATGCCAGCTCATAAACAAGGCGCGCATTTCTTGCTTACAATCTTTACTCTAATACATAAAGTGCTTTAAACAGGAAATACGAAATACGTCTCCCTATTATCGGAGGAAACATTCTAAGGATTTTTCCGTTTTGTATCACGGCATTATACAATCTCCACTCACAATGCCTGTTAGCTGATACATCGGAAGGAAAAGAAAATTGAATGAAACTCCTTTATAAAGAAAGTCGATTTACTTTTATCATTTCTTCCCTGGCGATGTGTTACAATCGTTTCTTGTTGAATATTTAAAGTAACATAAGCTACTTAACAGAATCTGCGTTGATAAAATCATCGCATTGTAATTCTATTTTAAGAAAAACTTTTACAAAAACATTAGTTTGTTACAGTTGAATTTTCTGTTTACATAAGAATCGCACGCTAGTTACATTTGTATTTTTTTACCATAAAATCTCTCTGATAATAAATAATACTTTCAAGTTATTTCGCATTTATTATAAGAAAAAACTATAAAATAATATTTTTCTTCAATTTCAGGTAAGTTCCAGATATAATCCGCGTAAATGATGCCATTTACATCGGCAACAGAGTTGCATGGTGGATGAAGTTTAGAAGTTTCGAAATGATAAAGGATAAATGCGAAAGATAAGAATGCCGTCGACGGCGAGAATACTTCGCGGGAATCCTTTCTGTTATATCTCTATTCGACACCGTAAGTTTAGGTTACGTAGCAATTTACTTAAAGCTTAAGTAGCGATTTAGATATAAACTTTATTTCGCGTACATAAAACGGAAATTTTAATTTAGACAAAAAAAGAGGGAAGAAGAAAAAATTTCGCTTTTTTCCAGTTTTATGTAGTTTATATTCTTCTCTGGATTAAATATCGTAGTATATAGTATATAAGTGGTATGTACGCTACCTGCATTCCGTAAATCACGTCCGTATTATTGGATACTTACGTCGATCGGGTATCTCGTGCCAACGACGCATTCGAAAATAAAAGCTCGACTCGTCTCCGTCTACGGAATTTCTTTGAGAATTCCGAGCTTGGAGGGAGCGGATCGCGTTCCACGCACGACAGAAAATTCGAAGCTCGCGTTCAACTGGAAAGACATCGCGCACGTTCGCCAATTATTGCATGTTAGCGTGGATCACGGCGCAATTACGGTATCATCATTGTCGTCGTTGTCGACCGACGAGCTTTCGAAGGTAGGAAGTAAAAGTGGATTCTTTTTTTTTTTTTGTTCGTTCGTAGTTCGTGGCGACGAGAAATCACGTTAGCTCGTGCGGTTTCTTTATTTAAAACCAACCGTAGCGCGCTTGGGTGTGGACTTCATTCACTTACCATTATACCGAGCCGTTGGGGACCGAGGATAACTGCAAAACTGTTGCACTTTGCTGCACCGTACCGCGGAAGGAAGTAGTTACGTTTTATACCCGGGACAATAATCGTTTCCACGCTCTATGGCATCGCGGGGATATCTTTCTCTCTCCAAGGTACTCACTTTATCTATGCGTGCGAGAAAGTACGCCCACGCGTCTGCTCGTGTCTGCACGCACGTAGGGCGAATGTCCGCTCGCTACCGTTTGGCTCGAGAAGAGCATAGCTGAAATGTCACATTAACATAATCTTCGCGTACAAGGTAATGTCGTTAACTTCTAAATTGGCTGGTCATTAGATCCAGCCACGTGTTATCTGGCTGAAATTTTGCAGCATCGTCGAGGAAAAAGGTAATACGCCCGAGTCTAATCGCTTTGAGAATCTGCCTACGTTGTGGTCCAACGTGTTACGATTAGCGACGTATTTAGAAATCCTCGTATCATCATCACGCGTAATTACGTCAACTGCAGAACCTCATTACGTTGCTGCAAATTCCCATCGCGCGTCCAACAAGGAGGGTCCTCATTTTGAAAATAAATTGTCGAATACCGTTATTGATAAAAAATACAATACAATAACCAACGAAAATGACAACGAAGTAATTAGTTATAATAATATTGAAGTACTAACTTCATCTGGCTGTTGATAAGTTATCGAATTATTAATTGTTATATAGAAATCGATACGAAACGCGTGTGTGTAAATGTTATTCTATTCGACGCGATAGACGCATATGTACCGAAACAAGCTGTACACCTGTTCAAACAATAGCGCCATTTACATGGCCTACTCGATACGTTATTTCCAAACGGTAAAGTCACGTGTTGTAGCCATTAGGCCACCGTACATGGTACATATCGAGTGTAGAACTTATCAGCGGACGTTTTCCACCATTCGAAATCCGATTCACCGTTTTTTCCATTATGTTCCATGATTAATGACTGTATGGTCCTATTATCAGCGAACACGATGCTCGTTTTCGAGCATCAGGGCCAACATAAGTACCGCTCTGACGGGATAACTCGTTCTGTCGGGATAATGCCGAGGGAACCGTGCCCGCTAACGAACATTCATCCCAATATCCACGTACCGGGCCAAACATTGGCAATTAATTCTAACCGTGCGCCACGAATGCGCAGTATCTGTCCACTATCAGTTTGCAGCTCCGGGGAGTACGTGTATGTGACAGCCGAGCCCATTTCCCTGCCGTTCCTCTGTTCTCCCCATTCTCCCATCATTCCCGTACCAATCTACCCACCCGCCATCAGCACCGCGAACCTCCTTCTATAGGCCATACCAGTTGAAATTGCCGATTCTGAGGTTCTCTTCCCGTCAATTTGTCAAGCTTCTCACCAAGACCGACTAGGTAGGAACATATAAGAGAATTTAATGTAGTATACATATCATAACGAATGATTGCAACGAATGCAGCTATCAAAACTCAATGAATCCTGATTTTTTTTCATTGGCCATCATCTCTCTTGAAGCTTTTTCCTGGGTATCCTTGGTCAAATGTGTTCCTTCCGTACGAGCTCGTACAATTCGCAAGTATTACGATCCAAGAGTTAATGACCTGCGCGCGGCTTCTTCAAAATGCGTCAACACGACGCCGCGTCTTCAATCCGTCTTTTACATGCGTAACTATTCATGCGTTCAAATTGCAATTTGAAGCTTGAATCGCGTTGATGTGAACGACTGTCACATTCCGCTATCACATTCTTGCTGCTTTTCGCGCGAGTTGCGCTTCGCGAAGTGCAACGACCAAGATGAGGGCGCGGCGAATAATTCCACGACAAAAACGAATGCGAACACGAGATTTTCCCCGTAGATTTTCCAATATCGGCTACCGCAGATTCAAGGCATATGCAAAAATGTCTCGCCCTAGTGTTGCAACAGAGTCAACAAATCGATACGGCACCACCGTAGGTTCAGCGTAAGATTAATGGATAAGTAATTGCATCGGGATCGGAGAAATAAACTATTTGAATAACAATTTCGTGGAAATGCAAAGAATTGTAGAAATCTGCAAAACGGAATAAAATACCGTATACGAGGAATAAAATACCGTGCAGTCCAAACATCTTTCTCTGAGAATGGTATACGTGTATAGTTAGATTATTTATACTATCATCTGTACTAATATAGAAATTTCAAAGTAGGATAGATATCCCCGTATAAGATACACATAAAAGCTACCGCCATTCATCCCATGTTACCCAATGAGATCGTTGGTTACACGGGTTTCATAGCCTGTGTATACATTTACGATATCACTCTATCACACACTTCTGCGTTGTTTGGCTTTTCTGAACGTGCTACTTCAAGCTGGAGGGTACTTTTACGTGGGATAGCCACGTAGTCACCCATACACAGGACCCATGTATTAATATATTTTGTTTACTCTTACCTTTTGATCCTTTTGAGTTAATTTCGTATCTTTCGTGATTTAAATTTATGTATAAATTTAAAAAGTTATTTCAAAATTTTTAATGGTTTATATATGTAACTTTAGTAAGTCTATCTTCATTGTTATTTTTATAATACTTTTCACATGTTTTTTATAATAATGAGATACATGATACATAAAACATTTGATTCAAAACTAAGATCTTCGCGTAGCATATGTTATCTTAATAAACTACTCTTATTCTCTCAAGATTATAGCTCAATCGTTCTTTCACCGAGTTTATATTTTGTAAGTAATTTCGAAAGATAATATTGAGTAGAAGCGGGTGTATAAGCTTTATAATTCTATACTTGGGCGTAGTATAATGTCGATATGTCGATGGCAAATATTACCGTTCAACCGCCGACGGTTTCTGTAGAAATCTTCTTTCTTTCCCTCTCTTTCTCTCTATTTATTTCCCTTTCCTTCTTTTTCTCTCTTTCTGTTCATCGATGATCCGATAACACTATGATACTTGAACAATCCAAGTGGTTATAGTGATATTTTCTATTGATGTTCTATATCTTTTCGTCTTTTCGTAATAACAATTCTAAGTATCAGTCTTCGAAAAATAAAGAGAATACTTAACACTACAGGAATAGACGTTGAGAAATAGTCTCTATGTTTTTTCCAAGACCTACAATGTTTAGCGACAAGTAACAAAAACGAAATAGTATATGACATAAATCCACGAAATACGTTCGTAATACCTTTTTCTGTAAAATGTGCTTTTACTTGCTCGGTATATAGAGTCATAGACAAGAATACCGTGCGGTTATAGCAGAAGGAGAAGCGTCTCACTACGGTTTATAATCCGGCATACCCTTTTACATCTTCCCTTAAGCCACAGTTAGATGACGGATCTGTCACGTCTTCTGCAGATCCGAAGGCAGAAATTGCACGGTTGAGATTCAATTAAATTCCTAGCATGCCCGATAATTTCTCCGACTGGATGACACGGTTTATTAAGCCACTTGGCTGGAAATTAATCGCTCTCTCGTTCCCCTTTCGAGAGATCATTATTCTCTGTACGAACAATTTCGTAAAATTGTTAGCATTCATTATACATTCATGATGCACTATCTAGTAATCTCCTTGTGTTTCGAGATATTCGAGTGATACTTCTTGTCATATTATGCGTGTGCAGTCGAATTGAATATAGCGCAAGATAAATTTCTGTTAAGCCTTTTCTAAAAACATACGTATAGGAATGATCTAAATATGATTTAATCTTGACGTGGTGCCATATCGGTATAATGTAATCTAAACTATACGTACAACTCTATTTTGCCGGTCTTATCTTGTAGTAAATTTCAACAAGCTGTACGATAGGACGTAAGTATTAATCCTGGCAAAATGGCGAAGCCGAACAGGGAGTTGGAAAGAGCGATGTAGGGGCGGAAGCTGCCGAGATGGCGGATAAATTTCCTGAACAGGAGATTACTCCAATACCAGTTTCCAGTTTTCCTGTTATTATAGGTAACGTTATCTCACCCGTTTCAGAGCTTTGCGATAGCGACTGGGAAATGCAGTTACCTATTTTTGAAGTATCTTTTATCGTGATTTATATTTCTACACGTCACACAATCTCTTGTCAATTCTGTATCATTTGTCAAATAATAAAATGCAATATATGTTGAATTTACATCAAGGAAAAATAAATTTATTGAAGATAGTTGAAAAACTATCGATTTAGTTACTCAGGTATTAGGCAAAAGCAAATTGATTTACACGCAATATTATAGCCATATATTTCGTAATTTTTTTTTTTAAAGTGTAGAATGCAGAATCCAATATTTTTGGATTACAAGTTTAAAGTAACGAAATAAAAAAACTTATAAAAGGCAATTCATTCTTTCGACGATTTACTGTATAATAGAAATTATATACGAACATTTTTATTCGGAGTTCTATATAGAGAAAATGCATTCAGTGCTATATCAATGGAACTGTATTTTTAATATATTTGATAAGATGAGTGACAGTATTTGAAGTCTTTAGTGTGAAAGAGTCAAACATGCCCGAAAAATCTTCTGAATTTTATTTAATTATAATTCGCTATTTAAATTGTGTGTGATAATTATATATCAACAAAAATAATTTTATATAACTTGAAATGTATCCATGACAAATGTGACTTTTATTCTCAACGTTTACTTTTATAATAATAGTGAGAGACATGATTAATTAGTATTCAAGAATTTATTGACATAGAATATATTGAGATAAAAAATATGCGATCAAAATTGACGAAATAAGATCACTTAATGATTCTAAATACAAATCGTGGAAGTGCCGGATAGGAAATTTTGCATTTGAGAGCAGAATCGAATCTGCAAAGGAAAGAAATTCTTCTTTACGCTCCATTATATAATATATATTCGGACGTAGGAAAGGAAACGTATGTCCTCCCTTGGGCTCCGCGAAAATTGTACTCGGATCTTGGGGCGGAAACGCACGACATTTGCATCTTCCTCCGTTCCGTATTGGTATTGCTCATGAATATAGACAGATATGATCCTATGTTTGAATGCTGTGGTATGAGAAAGCTCGTGGCCGAAGCCAATTGAGCCTTTTGAGCTGAAAGCCGATATGTCCAATGACTAGCAGAGAAGCTTGGGTTAGCAAAGAGACGAATTGAAAAGATTATTATAACGAGCGCTTTGAAAATATAAAAAAACATTTATCTTATCTTATTTTAGCACATTTTTTAAAGAGATGTCATATTTTGTATTTAATACAACTGTTAAAAATTAATACTAATTAATATGTTATATTTTTTATCTACCTAAATTCTCCTCGAATAAAGGAATCTTTCATTATTATCTACTGTCATCACCATAAATTCTCTTAATGATAACAATTAACTTATTGCATTGTGCATAGGCACATCATGCAATGCGATTTATAGAATCTCAGAAAATTGAAAGAAGCATTTATTAATCCAAATAAACGAAAAAGTATAGTCAATTAAAATAGATATTAATGCTTATTAATATTTTTGCATAAATCTTACAATTTCAAGAAGCATTTTATTTGCAAATAATAACGAAGCTTATTTTAATATCTTCTCCTCAATATAGATATCATTATAAGATTAATGTGAACAGAGAAATTCTCTGTCTCTCAGTTGTCTTTTGTGCTAAGAATTAATTTATTCGAAGAATAAATCGCGCCTGTATTGGAGGAGTTGCTCTCGACACTTAGCAATTATATGCACGTATTCGACATTGGTAACGTACAATGGGGGCATGAAGGGAATGAGGACGCCACCGAATATTAGGAAAACGCGACCGCCATTTCACGTAATTCCATTTGAGATGCTCGAGGTGACGGAGACGCTTGAATGCATACGGGCGTAGGGTGCAAGGAACGGTGACAAGAAGTGCCAGAGGTGAAGTGAGCAAGTGCAACCTAGGGACACACCGTCTGCAGCCCGCGGAAGAGAACCTAATTGTAACAAATAGTACCTTTATCTGCGGCTGCTGCATCACGAACTTTCGCTACGACACTACGGTTTAGTATCTCCTTTAGTTCTATCACTCAACGTTGTTTTCCAAATCCCATAATTAATGGATAAAACCCGAAAAATCTTTAAATATTAGCTTTAATGTAACTCTTATTAATGAGTATACTCATACGCATTACTGGGATGCGTGGAGTCATCGTGAAATAAATCGCGTTGCTGCAAATGTTTCTGCTTTTTGCAACGGAATATTTTATTTCGGATCATAAAATAAACATGCTCAGCATTTTAAAATAAACACGGAATGACGTTTTGAAGCACTGTAAATTTATTCTAAAATGACATTTTAAGTACCGCATGTCATATTTTTTTCGCATAATGTGTATCTTTATAAAGATTCAAATCCGCATTTTGTATTAATAATATTGCACCAACGTGATCAACGTGTGTACTCTCTATTTTATCTCTCATATATATCTGGATTATTTCGTAACTTACGTTATAAGCAAGACCGATACAAAGCTTACAACGAAGACTTTCAACATCAGCTCTCTCGACGTTTTCCTCGACCACTGTGCCTCGAGCCAAGACTTTGATTTAACTTTCATTTACCTCGAGGTTCCTTGTGGAAAATATAATTATAATATTTTAAAGCAGAGGGACTCTCGTGTGGCCTTAGTAGTTTCCAAAATTAACGTGCTCTTTTGTCGAGACGCTTAAATATATTACGTTATTTAATCACAAAAAATAGCATTGTTTAATAAACCTCTGAATTTACTATGCACAATTTCGATTGTCATCGCCAATAAATTTTCATAAAGACAGACTTTAAGACTTCAAGTCTATACTTATTAAGTTCGCTAAATGAAATATTGTATTGTAATATTGTGACTAAAAACTCTACAGCACTATAATATTAATATTACTTTACGTAAAATTAATAACGCTTCGAGGACTAGGGAAGTTTTACGGTAGAACAAACACCGCACCTTCTGCCGCAATTTCGTAGGCAGCATCGCGATGCCATACTCACGAACGTGTGTCTTGGCGTGTACAGGTCGCCTTATTTCGGTAAATATGTAACAAAGATATGCTTCCTCAAAGTTAGCAAATATTACGCGACGTTCAGCGATCGACAATCGGTGACTTTTTAAGCCGATGCGACGAGAGAACTGAAACTTCTGCAACTTCTCGAAGCATGTTGCCCGTCTTACTCTCTCCTTTATTACGTCCCCTCGGATGAATACCAGATGCGGTTAGAACTTTCAGGTAGTGCACGAAGCGACTTCAAGACTATAATTGCTTTGTTCGATCTAACTTTCGTTTCCTGCCAACAGAAGAGCTAGACTGGCTTTTACACTTTCATGCGCTATAAATGCGTTTCCGATTACACTATCTAATGGATTATTATTGTCAATTTTCTTTCACACAAAATTTATTAAAAGCCAAATAAAATCACTTAGTGTGTTTTAATTGATTTAGTTTCTACGACAGATTAGAGTAAAATACTTGAAAGCTGCAAAGCAATAAGTTATAATTTATATATACGACAGAAATTATCTCTTTCTTTCTTTCTCATGAGATCTCAGTTTTATAATCTAATAAATTTAAACATATAAAATTTAGAGAAAACAATTTGTTGGTAACCATAAAAATGGTTAGTCGCTGAAACTTATTTTCTGTATTTCGTTCGGTTTTTGCGGGAACCATATATAGACGCTCTAACGTATGCATGTATACATTTATTCAGTTTGAAATCAATGCGATGCTTCTACCACGGGCCATTTCGCCGCTCGTCGAAACTTTTCAGACACCGCCACGTATTTCTAAGCAACTAGCTGTCCCTTATTTATTGCCTAAAAAGTATCTATTGGTCTTAGTGCCTGGACGACTTTTCACGAAGCTTGTATTACTTAAAAAAAATTTATATATCGCGGAAGTAATATTTCCTAAATTACTCTGCTTTAAAAACGAACATTTGTTGTGAAAATATCAAGAATGAAAAACCTTGTAAATGCTATTCATAAAAAGAAATAAAACACAAATAGAAATCGTTCGAATTTATTCGTTTCTTACTGAGAATCCGTAAGAAAGCTGACTTCTAAATTGGAAGTATACATATACTTTTTGCATATTTTTATACACGTTGAAATTCGTCTGAGGAAAAGAATGTGATCTTCTTAATATATAATGTTAAATAATATATAATGTTAAATAAATCTAAATGTATATTCACAAAACTATAAATTATATATATTACAAAATTATATTAATTCTATATTCGTCTGCATAAATAAATTAAAACATTTTCAAAAACATTATCTAAAATATTTATTATTTGTTATTATATAGTTGTACATACTATATGCAATGTTAATGATAAAAAAGAATTTCTAGGAAGGCATAGATTAATTTATATCGGTGACAATTTTATTAATTTCGGCTCGAATTGCGTTATTATTGAGTGAATGATATCTTATTGGAAATTGAAACGTAATCGTATTGTCTCAAACAGCAGCGTGCATAGTTAGTTCTTATGTGATATGAAGAAGAACGGTGACGACAAGAGGGTCGTAACGAGAAACGAAAGGGGACAATGGTTTGACATATCGCACTGTCATCGCCATGGCGCGGCGTTGCTCGGACCTGACCAACCTCAGGGTTGGTCCTAGCGCGATCACCTCTCGTATACTTATCTCCCGCCTACGCTCGATGTCCTCGTTTCTTCATCGGACTTATCACCGCACCGAGTTCAATGAGACCATGATATCCCCAAACGAGAAATATGAACGTTTTCACAAAGATGACGCGCCGCGTCGTCCACAAGCCCTCCAATGCTACTCGACGATGTTACAACCATCGATCAGCTAGCAAACTTCTATGAAAGCACTGCGGCTCCTTTCACAGCGTTTGAGTCTTCGTTTTGGTACCGCGTGTCGAGTGATGCACTCGTTGCCCTGCACAGCAGTGTCCGCGCAGACTTATTCCGTTGTAATGGAGAATTTAAAAAAATATATAGTGTAGCACAAAAAAATCAAATTGACTACACTAATAGATATCAAAAGATGGTAATCCAATTCCTTGAGTTAAAAATAACATTTTATTATTTTTAATGTTTATGTCGAAATGTAAATCAATCCATTGTGATTAGATACAAAAATAAACAATATCCACATGCACTTATAATCAGTAAATAATAAATAGACTAAATCTGAATCAAATTCAATATTAATTTCAATATGAAATGTTTTCTTGTTAAATTGTTTAACTCCAGTTGAACAGCAGATTGAAAAATGCACAGTATATTGAATAGGAGCAATGATAGCCTATAGAAATAATAATAACTCAAATTTGATATTATGAATTTTACAGTATATAAATAGAAACATAATTTTCAGCGTGGATCTTTAGCAATATACGTATATGTTAACCTTTAAGTAGATAGGTGATCTAAAGATAAGATGGTAGGATACTCAGAACACTTAAAAATTACTTTATAATTATATTTTTTTAGTAATATGTATTATCGTTTTTAGTTATGAGATAGAGAAATGTAAAAATAATGACTTCAAAACTTTTGAGCAATACTTTCCATTTTTTTTCCAGAACAAGGTTTTAAAGAAAATTGTGTTTGTATCTTGATTTTGTAACTCTTAATGATAGTGTCAATATCGTGATATTATCGTAGATACACATTATACATAGTACAAAAAAAATTGCATAATAATACCGACATTATTGTTAAGAGTTACAGAATTGGGATATTGAGATATTGTGATTCCACCTATTCATTTAAAGATTAAATATTTTATTATATATAATGTGTTAAAAAAAATTATGAAAACGTTGATATATTTTATTATGAGTAGCTACGTGATTACGTATCAAATCAATATTTCGATGAATTCCCAATAGATTTGTGATAAATTTTACATTTGCTTAATTGACGTTCTACCATAGTGAAGCGATCTTACAGTCGTAATCATCATTCGACCCCGAAGGACATTCAAAGTGCAAGTTCTGATCGGTCAGGCAATTCCTGAGAACGGTGATATGCTCATGTTTCCGCGTTCGATGAATACGAGCACGTCCCAGCTCGATAATATCTGCATCCTCTTGAGATATTAGCATATTATGCGAATAAAGTCGAAGCTTCAGAAGACGCAAAAATGTTTGAAACAAGAAGAGGGCGTTCCAAGTTTGCGAGAAAAATTGATTCAAAACGCGTATGTAATATCCCACGTTAAAGTTTTTATTGCATCACAGGCTTATTGCGCACGTTGCTTTTCAAAATGGTCGTAGTTCACGCGATATAAATTGCATCGTCGATGGCTTCGCTCTCCGTTCTGGCAAAGTTAGCTCAACCAGGACGAAAAAATATGTATTTGCACGGCCAGGCAGATTGCCGGGAAATGACACCGGATGAATCCGAAAAACAGTTTCGCACACACTAACTCGACACAAGATGATATTTTTCTGTCATACAAGGCAGTTGTGTATGGTTTATTCATTTCTTTCATTATTAAAATCATAAAAATATATCAGTTTTCGGAACTATTTTAGAAAATATTCAAAATTTTTATAAGCAGTGTAATGTATTACTCGTGTAACGTATTGATCCATATTTTTTTTTATCATATATTTCACTTATCACGAACAATTTATTCACTTTATATGACAATTCATTGTATTATTAAAATTACCTACGAATATGAGAAAAGGTATTATCAGACTTTATATGTTTAACGAGTATGCTTTAATGAATGGCTTTTCATATGATGTGTATATATCAAAATCCACAGGAGCAATAATGCTTCACTTGTGAAATTCAATTTCATTACATTAAATTTATATGTCACCAAAAGTTTTAATAAAGAGCTCGTAAATTTAATATTGGCAAAATTCGTTCATCTGGATCAGTATTGACGAGAGGGGGGAGGGTGCTCGAACGCTGAAAATAAAAGTAATAATCCACATGTGGAGTATATTAGCTAGGTATACACCATACCAAACGATTTTTATGTAACCATTGCTATCCATTTATACGTTGCTATGTAGAACAATATAGAATCTGCTTTGAAAAGTGAATGCAATATTTTACGCATGCCTGCACAAAAATAACCGGCCTGGACACATTTTCCGAGAAACATTTTATTAACAGGGCTTCCTCTTTTCACGAATATTTTGTATGTTTCTTTATCAAACAAATAAATTATTTTATTATGCTGGAATGTAGAATTTTATTTTTATGTAAATTTAATAAAAATGTAAAAATAATTAGAATTCTTGATAACTTAGGTTTAACTAATATTTATGATACTGTACAGCTTTAAAATGTATTAATATCTTGCATACAGCTTTTCATTATACTCATTATTCAGCATTGTATACAAGAGAGTATTGTTTAGCACTGCATTCGCTACGAACAACAATGCATGTAATTAAAAACAAACTTTACAATGTACTTAAATACAAAATAAAATTATAATTTAGCATTTGACGTTTTACACGCTCTCCGCTTTTTCGGAAGAATACTGATTTTCTGTAAAACTTTCCACCGTCCTACTTAGCCACGAAAAAGAAGCTTTACAGTTCTCTGAAGAAGATGTTCCGCTAAGATTGAACTGATTCCTAGTAATTTATTTTAATTTTGGCTATAGAAATACACATATAGACACACGATCTTTCTTTGAAATGTAACGCTCGGGGAGGATACATGAGGTAAGAATTCGGTGGCGCTTAAACGTAATATATTGCATTTAGTTTTGCATAATGAATACAGTTTCGCTACTGTTTCGATTAATCTCAGGCCCGGCGGGCCCTCGTTCGCCGCAAAGCTGAAACATTCTCTGTTCTCTTGTTTCACGGAAAGTGTTTAAAACGGTTTATCCCATCCTTTGAATGAGGAAATCTTTTCTAAAATTATTCCCCTGCGGGTAAGGGTTCGCATAAGCGTTCGCTGTTCCGTGTAGATGCGGCTGAAGCAGGAAAAAAGGCGGACCTTTGTGCGCCGACGGACCCTGTGTGCATCCTGTGGCAATTGGGTCTCCCTATCTAACGGAGAGGATGCGTTATTATGAAAACTTTACGCTTCCTGTTTTCGAGACCGGTAAAAGCCATAAGCACTATGATATGTACGTTCAATAGGGACCAACGGTAATTGTACAACAGTGTCGTTTAAACAGGAAATTGAGTAGCCAAATGCCATAATATATTTTAACGCGTCCTAAAAATAATATTTCGATCTATATATACTATCTGTATTCCGTGTAAATAACTAATACTGTTTCAAATTTATTATAAACAGAACAGTTATCGTATTATCATTAATGCATGGAATTGTTTTAAAAATGTTATACCACGAGACAATAACAATTAACGTTACGATGTTATCGTAACTGAAAGTTACGGCTTAAACTTGTACATATAATAATTTTAATATTAAAAATATAAATCTATAGCTATTCCTTGTTTCTCTTCTTACGGATAGAATCAACTTTATCAAGAACTTGTGTAATTCCGTAGAGCATATCTTACGGACGCCGGTAGGCAAATTGAATTTAATGTTGCAATTACCTTGGTTAGATGTGGACGTTTCCAACTTGCATTGCCTCGCTAACTACACCAGCAAACTGTCTCATGTCACCGTCTTCAGGATTATTGATTTAAACCCGGACCCGATGGTAAACGCTGTCACGTACAAGCCTGATAGCGTACACACGTGCACATGAAAAGTACGCACACGAGAGAACCATCAGTGTGAAAGACGTACGTGGCAAACAAAATAAGAGAAAAGAATATTCGGGGTGAACAGTGTAAAGAAAACGGAAACTGCGGGGACTCTCGAGAATAGGAGGAATAAAATATTCGCGCGGCAGAGAAAATGGTTCACGGCTCTCGCGGTGTCGAGATAAAGAGACGTTATTGCTTTTTCCGGCAGGCTAATGCGAACGGAAAAATTGTCGCC
>Ga0157363_1002618_pt1 | contig 15970 bp, 4 predicted proteins | sample AttsexASBM1_FD_111477 | JGI IMG/M metagenome (GOLD analysis project Ga0157363, IMG submission 111477) | Fungus gardens microbial communities from leaf cutter ant in Ribeirão Preto, State of São Paulo, Brazil - Atta sexdens ASBM1 | ecosystem: Host-associated > Fungi > Mycelium > Unclassified ...
ATGGGAGAAAGTAGTGGCCAGCGATGGACAATACTTTGAATCATAAATGTATAACCAGTTTTTTACAATAAAGCCTCGAATTTCAGAAAAAAACGGCGGAAGCAAAGTTGTACACCTAATATAATAAAAAATTTTAAATATAAAAAATCATTAAAGAATTGAATAAACTAATATTGCATATTGACGATGGTCAGATAATTTAGAACATGCGTACAGTAAGACATTTCAAGAGTGTATGAGAGATCAAAATGAAATTGGCATTACACCCAGCAAACGAGAATGAATTAAAATGGATTAAAAATTTTTTTAATGCGTACTTTAAATCTATGAAAATGGATTGAATGGATTGAAATGGATTGGATCCGAGCTGACAGTAGTTTAATATTTGAAAAAAAAAACATTCATATTTAAAGATTACAAATTTTATTCCTAAGCCATTTATAATAATTATATCTGAAATTAACTACTTCAAATTGGTATTAAAAAACGCACCTTAGTGGAATTCAAACTGGGATCTCTGGATTATGAGTTTTCTACGTTACCTGTTATATCACTTCTTCAATTAGTAAATGTGTTATTCATTCTCTATTTCAATTACAATTAACTAAATTAGTGCACAAAATTATATAGATATAATAAAAATATCATAATTTAACAAATATAGTAAAATATAAATACATTTATATTATTATAAGACAATATTGGTATAAGTGTTGGATAATCTAATCTCGCTTGGTCGATGTCATGCACCGTGTATATATTAGTCTAATATTCGGCTGTGTTCGACTTGGTTTGCGAGTGTTCACATCGATTTTACTTCTAATCAAAGAGAAATAAAAGAATATAGCTTAATTATTTTTACGTTACAACTTTTTTGAACTTAGTTGGATTAAAACGAAATATTTTCTACTTATAATTTTGAATAATTTAAGCATTTATGGTCCATTTTTAAATAAAAATTTTTTTTTTATTTAATTAGATTGAAAAATTGCATTTCATATTCAGAATATTGAATTGAGTAATATTCACGTTGCAGAAATTGCTGATATTATTTTTTAATTTAACTGCATTAAAAAAAAACTGTACTTTCTATTCACAATTCTGAATTGAGTAGTACCATATTCACGATGCATAGAAAATGCTAATATTATTTTTAGAAAAAGGCATAGAGATATGCTCAATGCAATTTCTATAAATGAATAAAAATACATTCAGAATTGAAAAGAATAATATTCATTTTAAATCCGTATTTCTGAAAATCTGAATCCATTTTAATCCATTCTCGTTTACTGAGCAAAGCGGTGAAAAATAATAAAATAAATAAAAGGAAACAGAAAATCAAACAAGTTATAATAATGAAGTCAAACAAGTTATAATAATGAAGAACGTATTAACTATAAAACTTGGAAAAATCAATCTTCTTAAAATAAATCATGGTACAAAAAGTCCAACATTTCAATATCCTCTTGTAAATTTAAACCATTCTTTTGTTTTCTTAATATAAATAAACTCTGAGATTAATCACTTAGTATAATTCTTTTCTTCATCTAAAATTTTGATATTGTCTTAGCAAACGAGAATAGATTGAAATGGATTAAAATGGATTCAGATTTTCAAAAATACGGATTCATGAATGTTAAAATAAATCCTTTTCAATCCTGAATGCATTTTTATTTACTTATAGGAATTACATGAAATAAATGTCTATTTCTTTTCAATCTTAAATGCATTTTTATTCATTTATAAGAATGGCATGAAGTATTTCTATGCTTTTCAATCTAAAAATAATATTATAATATTTTGTGTGCATACTGCTTAATTTAAAATTGTGAATAGGAAAATACAATTTTTCAATCCAGTTGAATCTAAAAATAATATCGGCCATTTCTGTGCATTGAATACTGCTAAATTCAAAATTTTGAAAAATTTTGAATAGGAAATGCAGATTTTTAATCCAATGGAATAAAAAAAAGTTTTTCTTTTAATAGTCCATTTTCTTAAAATGGACCATGAATACTATTCAAAATTGTGAATAGAAAATTGAAACGTTGTTTCATTTAAAAATGCATCATGAATGCTACCATATTTTATTCAGAACTATAAATAAGAAATTTTTCGTTTTAATTCAACTAAGTTAAAAAAAAATTGTACCGTAAAATTATATCATGAGAGGGAGAGAGAGAGAGAGAGAGAGAGAGAGAGAGAGAGAGAGAAAGAGAGAGAGAATTCTACTTTATTTAATAATTAAAAGGAACAAGAACTACATAAAAGAACTACATAAAAGAAAAAGAACTATATAAATATGTATAATAAATATTATATATGTAAATTTCTTATTTTTAATTAATAAATTAATTGCTTGTATGTTTATTTTATATTAAAACGTTTCCTTTATTATACAGCTAGTGTATATTTTTGTATAAAAATTTTAAAATAATAACAGTAGAATTTCATTTAATTACTACTTTAATTTATTTAAACTTTTACATATATAAAAATTTTTTTTATATAGAATCCAATTCATTTTTATGGATTTAAAATATAGATTCAGAAAATTTTCAATCAAAATTTTCAAAAGGTTACAATCAAATTCATGATTATATTTTAGTCTATGTTCAGTAATAACCGAGTGTTGATTAGTATGTCTATTAATGTGATTACGATGTTCTGATACTCTGATTTTTAATAATCTTTTCATTTGGCCATTGACGAGATACTATTAAAAATCGACATTCTTATGGGAGTTCTTATGGGGGTTCGCGTCCTTATTGTAAATAATATATAATATTGAAGATAAGAGTTAAAAATTGATAATATTGTTGTGTCTAATTTTATGATTTATTATAATATGAACTAACTAAAAGCTGCACAATAATATTGGCAATCATGTTGGCATTCATTTATAAATATAAAGTCTTTATATGGATTCTTTATTAAATTCTTATAAAGAATTTATAAACTCTTTTATTAACTCTTTATTTAGAACACACTAATTCTTTTTTCGCGGGATTGACGATGTTTATACATCCCCGCTTATTCTACATCTATAGGACATCATCGTTTAAATCATTAGAATGTTTCTGGTCAAATTTCATTCTGTCTTTATCCATTGGACATCCTAAAATGTCTAGGATGTTAAATCCTTATAGAAAAATATTACTGAGTAGTGCGCAGTAATACTTTACAAAGTAATCCGCGTCTCGATATGATACAAAATGCAGAAAATGATATGTGTCACATGAAACTAACCTTAATTAAATAGAGTTATTCATAAATAACTCTATTTAAAAAAAAAAATTTTCAGAGGCTCCATGAGCATACCGATCACGTTAAGAGTAAAAATAAGTACGAACTCCATTTATATTCGCCTCTTTATAGGGATTTTCTTCTTATGAAAACGTTGTTTGCCTGGCAGAGTATACGTACGCTAGGCATACGTATAGTAGAGTTTCTCTAGTAAAAGACATAAGACTGAAAGGACGCCATTGCCGGGTGGCCGGAAACAATTCCACTATGATTGACAGTTGATAATTCTATTTCGCGTTAGCGTCATGAAACAGTTACTTACATCAATTCACGGATTCACATCGAAAGTATTTGCAAATGGTAGCGTTTAAAGGAATTCGAAATCAAAGATCGGTACTCCTTACGACTTGGCTCCTTACTAGAGGGATTCTAACATATATGTATATATATATGTACTATGGGCGCCGCCAAGCGATGTACGCAGTATTCCGCGAGATGGACGTTTTCCGTAAAGAGAAAATGATACGGATCCCTATTAAGAGGCATATGCGAATGGAGTTCGTCATATACTCTTAAATTCTTCTAACTTAACTTCTAACTTAATCACCACCTATTATGGAATAAGTCGGAATAAATTCAATCGGAATTATTCAATTATTCCCTAGATTTCTATTGTGTTTTCTAGAGAAAGTGAAATAATTCTGATCGGAATTCATTCCGACATGTTCCATGATCATAGGTATTCAGAGTATGTTCATAGAGCCTCTAAAAGTAATTCTTTTGAATAGAGTTATTCATAGTTACCAGGTATACAAGTATGAAATGACGATTTGAGAAACAGTGCACCAATGCAGTGTGAAGTACAAAGATTTAACATTATACGCCATTTTATTGTACCATCAACAAATGTCAAACGCGCAAAGTGATTTGATTGAAAAGTGTTTGCATAGTATTGTGTTGCTGTGTTTAATATGACGAAATTTGTAACAAATAAGGAGCATTCGCGGATTAATTTTTTGTTTTCATTTGAAGAAAACTGCTGCGGAATCATACCGATTACTTGGAGAAGCTTATAGTGAATATGCTTCATCGCAAAAATACGATAGTTTCAGCGTTTCAAAATTGGAGATTTCGATGTTGCAGACAAGGAACACGGAAAACCAAAAAGTACGAAGACATGAATTGCAAGCATTGCTGAATGAAGATGATTCACAAACACAAAAATAACTCGCAGAGCAATTGAGCGTTAGTTAACAAGCTGTTTCCAATCGCCTACGAGAGATGGGAAAGATTCAGAAAGTTGGCAGACTTGGGTGCCACATGAATTGAACGAGAGACAGATGGAGAGGCGCAAAAACACATGTGAAATTTTGCTCGAACGATACAGAAGAAAGTCATTCTTGCATCGTATCGTTACTGGGGATGAAAAGTGGATATTTTTTTGAGAATCCCAAGCGCAAAAAATCATAGGTAGACCCAGGCGCACCATCCACATCGACCGCAAGACCGAATCGCTTTGGCAGGAAGGCGATGCTCTGTGTTTGGTGGGATCAGAAGGATATGGTCTATTATGAGCTATTGAAGCCTGGCAAAACGGTTAATACCAAAACGTTATCAACAATAATTGATCGATTTGAACCGTTTGCTGCTTAAAAAACGACCAGAATACTAAAAGAGGCAACACAAGGTCATTTTCTCCATGACAATGCTCCATCACATACGGCAAAACCAGTTCGGGACACGTTGGAAGCACTCAGCTGGGAAGTTCTACCTCATGCGGCTTACTCACCAGACTTGGCTCCTTCCGATTACTATTTATTTGCATCGATGGATCACGCACTTGCTGAGCAGCGCTTTGGTTCGTACGAAGATGTGAAAAAATGGCTCGATGAATGGTTCGCGGCAAAAGAGGAAGATTTTTACTGGCGTGATATCCACAAATTGCACAAAAGATGGGAAAAATGTGTAACTAGCAATGAAGCACACTTTGAATAAATCTTTTTTATCATTCTTCCGAATTTAACGTGTTTTTTTTGGGAAAAAAATCGTCATTTCATACTAGTAGTTTAATTTAGTAAAATGGAAAATTTTCATTAAAACAATACTTATAATCAATAGAACCGATTTTGTAAAATATACCAAAAACTCCTTTTGCTTTATCAATTAATAAATAACCTATATACCTAAATAAAAATTATGCGATTCGCGGGTTTCTTCCGTGTCCAGATCCTTTCTTGGAAAGCTAACGTTTCGTGAATCTTGCAGTTCATTTCAGAGTGAGGAACAGCCTGATACTGAGCTGTTCCTCCGGGTTGCCCCTTTATATATTACGCTACTTGTGTAGTGGTGGAGGAGGAGAAAAGAATTGTGGGTGGAGGGTGGGGGAAGGGTGAGGGAATCGGTCAGTCCTCATTAACCGGGAAGGATAGTTTTCCATATTTTATTTATGTTTTAGCCATTGTCTCTCTTTAGATTGTTAGGTTGTGTTTTTGTATATCTATAGCTTCTCTATACTTTCTTGGAAGGTATGATGTAATGTTGGCTATTATGGTTGTTTTGTCAAATAGTATTTGATGTCCAGTTTCGATGTTGTGTTCTGATAGTGCTGATTGCGTAACATGTTTTAACCTGACATCACGTTGGTGTTCTTTTATCCATAGATTGACCATTCTCCCAGTTTTTCCAATGTATACTAGTCCGCAGGAACAAGATATTTTGTACACCTGCGAAGCGGAATGGGGGGGTCTTTGATCTTTAGGATTTCTTAAGATTTCCTATCTTTTTGGGTGGTTTAAAGATATCGAAGTTTGGATATTGTGTTTGTTTAATATCCTGCCAATCCGATCTGTTGTTCCTTTGACATATGGGAGAATGGATAGGATCCTCTCGTCTGATTGTGTGTCAAAGACCGTTGTCTTGTTCGCATGTTTATTGATTGTTTTGATTATATCTTTTTTGTCGTGTCCGTTTTTCTATAAGAGTATTTTTAAGTGATTGAATTCTATTTGTAGATGTTCTTTGTCAGAGCTGGTGAAAACTCTATATAAAATTGAAATGAATTGATTGCAGTTTTTATGCGTGGTAGTGGCATGTAGATATCTATCTGTGTTGGTTTTCTGTAACTTGATGACCTAAGGTACTGTCAGTTTTCTTAGAAACAAGAACATCTAGGAAGGGGAGTTTTCCGCTTTCCTCTATGTCCATAATGAAATGGATATTTGGATGTTGATTGTTGAGGAAAATAAGGAATTTACGGAGTTCGGCTCTGCCTCCATATCACGAATGTGTCGTCTACATAGCGAAATTGAACTTCTGGTTTTTTTGAGTGTTTTTCTAAGGAGCTCTTTCTCAAAATGCTCCCTGAAGATGTTGGCGATTACAGGAGAAATAGGAGAACCCATTGCCGCTCCTGAAGTTTGTTCTAAAATAAAATTGGTTGCTATAGGCGAAGTAAGTGATTGTTAAGCAGTGCTTTATTAGCGGGATGAAGTCGGAGGGGACTTCATGTGAGACCTTTATTATGTTTAATGTCTCTATATGGAAATTCTACGGCGAAGCTTACAAGCAAATCTGTGGAATGTAGTCGGATTTTTTGGATCTTTTGTATGAAGTCCGTTGAGTTAGTTATGTGTGATTCGGATTTTTCAGTGAGGAGTTGTAGTGTTTGTGCTAGGAAGTGGGATAAGTTGTATGTATAACAATCGGTCTTGTGGGATGTTTGGTTTGTGTACTTTTGGTAGTCCGTATAGTCTTGGTGGGATATGTAGGTTTAAAGTTGATTTGGTTTTATTGGGAATGTTGCTTTTTTCCACCAGGATCTTAGTGTTCTGCGCGATTGTATTAGTTGGATCTTTGTCAAGCTTTTTGTATGCTTTATCCGAGAGAAGGTTTTCCATCTTTTCCTTATAGTCTGATGTGTTCATTGTCGTGTTTAGTCTTTGTCAGCTAGAAGTACGATAATGTCTGTGTTCCTGTTCAGGTTTTGTAGGGCCTTCGTTCTTGTTTAGGATTATGTTGGTGGAGGATATTTGGTTTTAGAAAGGATACTGGTTACCTGTCGCGGATTTTATCTGCTTGTTTTGATGGGAGTCGGTAGATGATTGACTCTATTTGGCTGATAATCTCTTCGTTTGAGATTTTTCTAGATGTCACTGCGAAATTGGGGTCTTTGGCAAACGCAGATATAGTGTCTTGAGACAGGTCTTTATTGGATAGGTTCTTGACATTAAGTAGAGAAGGTTGTGAATTTTTGTGAGGGACAAATTTTATGTATTTCTGTTTCTGTCTTTCAGAGGATTGTATATGGGCCTTTATAGGCTTGTTCGTATGTAATATATCTATCTAGAGTTAGTATGTAATATATCGATCTACGGTTTGTCAGATATCATGTCGCAACGTGGTGGATAAGTGATGGAGTTCAAAGGTTTTATGGGAAGTCTGGATTATTTGTGACTTAGTGAAGTAGATGCGTTCTTTGACGAAAATGAGGTTTTATGAAGGATATTTTTAGATTTGTGAATTCCTAGATGATCCTTGAGTTGTAGGAACTTTGGAATGATGTTATTATCCCTGCAGCGTTTTAGGAATGCCAAGTTTGATAATTTCTTGGCTAGGGAAGACCTGAGTTTGCTGAAAGTGTTTACTTTAGCAATATCTTATCTTTTATATATTACGTATTACGTAATATCTTATCTTTTATATATTACGCTACTTGTGTAGTGGTGGAAGAGGAGAAGAGAATTGTGGGTGGAGGGTAGGGGAAGGGTGAGGGAAATCGGCCAGTCCTCATTAATCGGGAGGATAGTTTTCCATATTTTATTTATGTTGTAGCCATTGTCTCTATTTAGATTGTTAGGTTGTGTTTCTGTATTTCTATAGCTTCTCTATACTTTCTTGGAAGGTATGATGTAATGTTGGCTATTGTGGTTGTTTTGTCAAATAGTATTTGATATCCAGTTTCGATGTTGTGTTCTGATAGTGCTGATTGCGTAACATGTTTTAACTGACACGTTGGTGTTCTTTTATCCATAGGTTGATCATTCTCCCAGTTTTTCCAATGTATACTTGTCCGCAGGAACAAGATATTTTGTACACTCCTGCGGAGCGGAGTAGGGGTCTTTGATCTTTAGGATTTCTTAAGATTTGTCCTATCTTTTTGGGTGGTTTAAAGATATCGAAGTTCGGATATTGTGTTTGTTTAATATCCTGCCAATCCGGTTTGTTCCTTTGACATGTGGGAGAATGGATAGGATCCTCTCGTCTGATTGTGTGTCAAAGACCGTTGTCTTGTTTGCATGTTTATTGATTGTTTTGATTATATCTTTTTTGTCATGTCCGTTTTTCTGTAAGGCTATTTTTAAGTGATTGAATTCTGTCTGTGGAACGCCAACGTTTGTGGAATGCCAACGTTTCGTGAATCTTGCAGTTCACTTCATCAGGGCGAGGAGCCTAGATTCTTCCTAGATGTTCTTTGTCAGAGATGATAAAAGCTCTGTGTACAAGTGAATTGATTGCAGACTGTTTTTGTGCTGGGTGATGATTCGGTATGTAGGTATCTATCTGTGTGTGTTGGTTTTTTGTACACTTGATGATCTAAGGTACCATCACATTTCTTAGAGACAAGAACATCTAGGAAGAATCTAGACTCCTCGCCCTGATGAATTGCAAGATTCACGAAACGTTGACATTCTAAGAATGAATCTGGACACGGAAGAAACCCGCGAAACGCATAATCTTTATATAGAAAGTCTCAAGAATATTAATCCATATACCTATTTAGAAATAAATTATATAAAAAAAACAAAATAAGCTATAACTGTAACTGCCAAATTAATAACACATAAAAATAAATATGATTAAATTTTTCCCGAAACAAAGGATAGTTTTCAATATGTGTAGGATATTTATATAAACATTAAAAAAATTAACAATTAAATTGCAAAGATATGTCTCTATAATATACGTAAAATACATAAATACATAATATAAATGTATATGACATATATGTGTTAAAAGTTGAAAAATGCAATTTATCAATATAAATAATCAAAATTTTATCGGATCAAAATAGATATCTTAGGAACGATTTATATTACAATGATAATTCTCAGTAAGCAAGCAACAACATTGTAGCAACATTATACATTGCTATAATGTTGTTGAAATGTTCCAAAATGTTTCTTGCTTACTGGGTTACAAATGTCTCGAGATAATCATGGACGATTTAATGTTTTAATGATAATCATGGACGATTTAATGTTTTGGATCAAAATAGGATCAATCTGATCGGATATCCTAAGGAAATATATTGCTATTCGGTCTCACGATTGATGTATTTTCTTCAAATATGCAAATCGTATATATACATGATGTTACAAGGTTGAAAGAAAAAAAAATTCGAGCAAATGCGGCACTTGATGAAATTTCCAAGATCGAAGGAATTGAGTGATGAACGAAGCTGGATACGATAAAAAGAACATCGTTTATTATAGATATATAATGTTAGAGAGCTAACAAAGAATGTGGCGAATGGGCCGAGAGCCGTGCATAGCAGTAATAATGGTAAAAGAGGGTAGCTCACTCGCGCCTCAAGTTACCGGTTGTCAAGAACATCGGTAGTGCATGTCGTTGTGAGCAACCGTAGAACGGTATTCAATCAACATCACTCTGGTAAAATAATTCATCTAACTGGCCATAAGTTAAGTTTTGCATGTCAAGAAAATGCTCGTCAATTTCTATATTATTAAGCATGTTTTTTGTTTAACATTTCCAAAATCAAACGCTTATTATAACATGATTTTTCATCTAAAATTTTTATGTTGTCCCAATCAAAGTTATGTTCGTGTAAAAATTATTAAAAATTATTAAAATTGGAAACAATATGTTCAAACATCAAAAAATAAAAAAACAATCTAAATCTATAAACGGATACTGAGGGCCTCCATAAAGCTTACATATCATTGATAAACCAAATCTAACATTGCAATACCAAGATTATTTTATTATTTGCCAGTATTCGTCTATCGTCTAACAGTAACATATTATATGTTTACTACGTCTCTCACTTTAAATACTTTTTCGTATAATAATTATTGTCTCTATACTTAATGTTAATTTTATATTATGATTAATTTTTTTCATATATCGTTATTATTTTACTATACAGACCAATATACTGACGCTTAATAATATAGAAATTGAGCATCTTCTTGACATGCAAAATTTAACTTTATATATAGTTAAGTGAATTATTTTACCAGAGTGATGCATTTACTTGAATATTTTCTCTTTCTATTAATTTATTTTTAATTTTTTACGAGAACATCGGGAAATTTTAAACAATGATCGTTCAGATATTTGCGAGTAATTTCCGTAATTTTCGTCTCTCTGCAAAATATTTCTCTGGTCATCATTATATCATGTTTATCATTTTATCTATCTCTTTGACTTATGTTCAACAAGTGATTGTGACATCATCTGTACATATACGACTTGCGTATCTGAAGAAGGCTTAATCGTGTGACCGAAATATGTATATATAATTTTTAATTAATTACAGATTATTAATATTATATATATATATATATATATATATATATATATACACAATATATACTTCTCGTTTGAGTTTTTATGTTAAAATATATCGTTATATTTGATTCTTATGTGTCTTGTATATTTCGATATTGTTTTTTCTTTGCATAAGAGCGATGTCGCTAAAAATTAAATTACTTCAACTTTTCAATAGTGTTGTTGGCGATAAGAAAGTGAATAAATTAAGAGAGAATTCAGTCATTTATTGCTACAACAAGCAATATCATGAAATTGTACCCTAACGCATCATGCGAACATAGCACACAAAACTTGTGTGATGAGAAAGTGCTGAATAACGATGATTGGTTGCTTCAACTAGTTGCCCTAGTTTCCATCGAGGGTTTAATCCGAATCAGAACCAATCAACTACAGTCGAGTATTCCCTTGTTACAGTAACGATAGAGAAATGCTCGACTGTAGTTGATTGGTTCTTACATTCTCTCTAAAACTGATAAATTATCGAATAGTCAATTTCTGTATGATTTGATGTTCCACTTCGTTAAGTTATTTGGTATCGATGATTGGAATCTTATAGTTATCAGTGCTCAATAAGTTAACACAAAAGTGGAAACATTAACTATCTAGAAATTGACTATTCAGTAATTTATTATTTTATAATTATAATTTTATTATTTTATTATTATATTTTATTATTATAATTTTGGTTAGCTGGGAAGTCTTATTATAATAAATTTTATTTTCCAGAGAATATACTCGTGTAAACTCTTATTGTCACATAAAATAACATAATCAGTTATACAAGAATGAACATTTAAAAAAAAATATAATAAATATTTTATTATAATACAATTATTAGCGATATTGTTCTATAATAAATTAATACGTTTTTGGAAATGTTTATGCAAATAAAATAGAATTATTACACACAGGTAAAATAAAATAAACAGGATAATGTAATACAAAATATACATTTTCCTATATATACATATATTTTTTCATTTAAGTACAAGAAGCTCTTATAAGCGAGATGTTGGAATAAATTTCTACTCTTTTATATATTTGAAATAATGATAATGATCTCACAAATTAATTTTCGATCGTTAATTTGATACTAGCACCTTATGTATAAAGTATAAAAAACTTATTGCGACAAATATGTATTACTTCAGCCAGAATTCAATCCAGATTTCTCGATCTCTAATCGAGTATGCTTAATCTTTTAACTACTGAGGATTGAGTATTATTCTTCGATATTAACCGATATATATGATTATATGTATATGCCCTATAACAATTAATTAATATTTCAGGGAGTGAAAGAGGATGAAATTTTGAACTAAAAATTTCTTTGCTAATTTTGGCTCAGACTATTACATACCGAATTATTAACGATTAAAGTTAATCGCAATCAGGTAGCATGCAGACAGAGTATGCAGGAGCATATCATGAGACTCCTCACGCTTGCTATGCATTATCCCGATTAAAATTTATTCTAATTAAAATTATAATGAAAATTATTTTAATTTTTCAGATTAACAAATAAATAAATCAATAAATCAATAAATCAAGTCTAAGCGAAAATTGGCAAAGGAACTTTTAATTCAAAATTTCCTCGTTTATTCTCTGAAATATTAAGAAATGTTACGAAATATTATGGGATAATCTGTACATAGAATGTTACGTCCAAGCCCAGGATTCTTTGTCTTGAATGAAAGAAGGAATTAGGAGTGAAGGGGGCTAGGGAAGACTCCACTCTTGTTGTTCTTGAATTTTCACAATTATCGAGATCTTTTTTTTCTCGAGCTTAACTCGCTTTTTTCAATCTGTCCGATTACGCTTCATCATCTATGTTAGAAATTTCCCTTTTTAATTTAAGGAGTTATGATATATAAATTGATGAAGAGTATTTGCATTGGAAAGGATAAGTAAGGAAAAGGGGAAGAGAAAAACCAAATAAATAAATGAGGAGATTTGAATCATCGAAGCGCCTTATCGCTTCGAGTGATAATAGAGACCAAGAAATGAGTGAATTACTCAAAACGTTTTACTGCTCTAAATAATCCGAAAGAAAGAGAGAGAGAGAAAGAATTTATAAGAGCATTTTACCGCTTCATATAATCGGAAGGATTGAATATGAAACGTTCTAACGCTTCAATTTAATGAAATAGTAAAGAGAGATAACTATTCAAAGCGGTTTATCGTTTCAAGCAATTACGAGAGAGGAAGAAGAGCGAAAAATTATGGAAAACGTTCTATCGGTTCATGGAATCGGAAAGAATGAGTAAGAATCACTCGGAGCATTTTACTGCTTTAAATATCAAGAATAATAAGGAAATGTAATCACTCAAAGCGCTTTAAATAATCACGAGAAGCGCTTTACCGCTTCGTGTAATAGGAAGAATAAGGAATTGTAATCGTTCGAAGCACTTTATCGCTTCAAGTAATTACGAGAAGCGCTTTAGCGCTTCATATAATAAGAATGAATTAGTTGAAGCGTTCTATCGCTCCAAATAAAGGTGAAATAGTAAAGAGAAGTAACTACTCGAAGCACGTTATCGCTTCGAATAATCGCAACAGAAAGAGAATTACGAGAAGCGTTTTACCGTGACATATGATCAGAAGAAATGAGTATAACCTGCTCGAAATGTTTCAGTAATATAATTAACCGCTTCGAACAAATATGAAATGAATGAGAGGAATCAGGAAATGGATAATAGAAGAAAAACAGAAATTTCTATGATGATTCGTTTCGTACTAAATAAAAATGTTTCCGACATATTGGGGAATTAATTACTCACTATTTCTGCAGTTAAACGAAGAACAATGGTGGTGAATCTCTCAAGTGATCGGATCGGAAGTCAGTCTGATAGTGCTGGCCTTCGATGAAGTCAGTCTTGAATATTGAGGGAAACCGGCTTAATAAAGATATTTTATATGACCGATCTGGAAAACTTCACTCATTATGGGTTGGAATTACAGCGGAACCGGTGGTATATACTGACCGTTTATGTTCCTCAAAAAGCCCTCGTATTTACCCTTCTTTGTTTTTGGCAATAGATCATTGACCTAACGTCTTCTAGGAATTGGACACTTGGAGGAATCAGATTGGATGTTTGTAATTAGTCTTATCTAACTCCACACGCGCGCGAACAACGCCAAATGCTGGTAAACAAAGCTTTAATGTTAAAAAATTTATTGGGCAACGATTGAACTTCTGCCCTCATGACTTGGTTAACTCTGAGCCCTATCGGTTAAATTTATCACTACAAAAATTGAATTTTAATTATTTTATCAATATTTGATTTGCTATATTAAATAAAATTACTTATTTCCTAATAACACAAAAGAACAATTCGTTGTAAATTTTCCACGAAAGAAAAAAATCGTGGAACCCTCTGGACGTAACAAGAGAGAACATACGCGAATATATTAATAATGTCGGTTTTTAGTCTTCAGCTTTAAATATTATATATATTGCATCTTATAAAATTTATTTTTCTACTTTGCATTACTCTTATTCTATCGCCGGTCCCTCGCACCTACTCTTGCATGTACCTTTCGACTTCAGCATTTGTAGCTTTTTGTTTTGATAACCAATTTTAGATAAAATAACGAAATGGATATGAATGAACGGAATGAATATTGAATAATACTAGATATAATATTGAATAATACTTTGTCCAGGTATCCGTTTATCTTCTGCAAAATATTATTTCTTGCCACTTACTTTGACGAATTAACTAGCTGTTCTTGAAATCTCGAATTCTTTGTGTTACGTCCAAATCCGTGGAAATTTTAAAATTATGATCCTAGAGAGAAGAGGAGCGGGAATGATGAGAGTACTTGATACGACGTGATCAGACTCTTGTTTCGCAGGTATCCGCACAGAGGCAAGTACGCGAGTCGAACACACCTTTTTTGTGCTCGTCCGGAATATGGGTCAACATCCCGAAAAAACGCTATGACACTTGTTTCCTACGAGCGGTGCGATCGTCGGTCCGAATTTCGAGTCAAGGATTTAATCCCTTTAACTGGCGAATGGACCACATGCGATCTCTGAAAAGAGCAAGGTTAAACGACTACGGGTTTTTTAGGGTTTTAAAATTAAAGAATGAGAGAAAGATATAAAATTATTAGTATTGTTTATTGTTCCTGACCATTATCAATACAGAAGATAAAGAACAATGTTATACCTTAATAAGCTTATACATTAATTATATAAATTATTACAAACTAATTTACATATTACAAATCGATACGCGATAATTTTTATTAGCTAATTAACATTTGACGAACAACTGACTATTTAAATTTTATGCATGTTAATTGGATTAAGTCGCCAGAGAATGAGAATTCAGGGGATGCAAAGCATATTAGTTTTTGTTCTATTTCTTGGATAATAACAGAAGAAGGAAGAAAGAGATCGAGAAAGAATTCTTTTTCAACCAGAACTAAATAAGGGTTAGCGAAATCCGGAATAAATATCGGAATATAGGAACGGAAAGATTGGCCGGTAATTCCATGCCGGATTTCGTCTGAATCGAAACAACGAGGACCGATCATAAAGATCCCCTCGGGAATAGATGCGGTAGTCTGCGGGAATTGTCTGACGAGTGACTCAAATGAGTTACTCTCTTGGATGCGGAAATAGGATCTCGGTGGTGGCGTAATTTTCTCTAGGAACTCACGCTGTGAGTCAACGCTGTCCGTGGAGTTCAACGGAATTCCTCTGGGGGAAAATGGGATGGAGATGACGGACGAATCGAATGTTAGCGGAGGGATGTCAGGGAAAATTCATTCCGTTAGAGCGTCCGAAAACGCGGATGACGGAGTTCGAGGAGGAGGAGAAGGAGAAAGAGGAGGTATATCCTCTAACGCGTTTAGGTGAGCCGATGAAGCCGGTGGTAGAGGCAATGCGATTCCTCAGCTGGGATCGACTCCGATTTCGAAAACCCTTCTGGTACGCTTGGAGTCTTCGCGCTTCATAATAAACCCCTATTAGAATTTTGACAGTCATCCTCAAAAGCCTAACCTTGCAGAGCAGCAGTATATATATATATTAGGTGTACAACTTTGCTTCCGCCGTTTTCCTATAGATGGCTTTAGCGGTAAGTGGTGGTCGAAATAAATAGATCATAGACGTCATACAATAAACTTGGGCATCTGTCAA
>Ga0157363_1002619_pt1 | contig 15968 bp, 13 predicted proteins | sample AttsexASBM1_FD_111477 | JGI IMG/M metagenome (GOLD analysis project Ga0157363, IMG submission 111477) | Fungus gardens microbial communities from leaf cutter ant in Ribeirão Preto, State of São Paulo, Brazil - Atta sexdens ASBM1 | ecosystem: Host-associated > Fungi > Mycelium > Unclassified ...
AATAATATATATATATAAAATAATAAAAAAAAACATAGTGAAAAAAAACTCTTTAAAAAAAGATTATATCATCATATATATATATATATATATATATATATATATATATATATATATATATATACATATATATAATTGTACATAAAATATACCTATATGTATACATGTTTTCCTTCTCTTATATTTATATAAAAAATTATATCTATATAAAGAAAAAAATAAGAAAAATAATTGAAAAATAAAAAATAACTTATGTAATATTTTACTTTTTTTTCACAAAAGATAGAATTGAAAAATAAAAGATTATGATATTATATTTTATACATTATATAATATTAAGTAATTTATATTCGTATATATAATATATATAGGCAATTTTTTCTCATTTTCACAAATTTTATTTTTTTATTTAAAAAATATCAAATTTATTCTCTTAATTATTTTTCTTTTTATTATTTTTTTCTGTATATAAGATAAAATGCGATCATTTAAAAAAAAAACATTTTAATTTTTGTTATCTTTAATAAGTAGTGTTGTATTTTGGTATATCTTTTCCGCCATATGGAAGCATTATTTATTAAAGATAATAGAAATTACATACAGTATGCTTTTTGTATTTTAAAGATGACCGTTTTATCCGCAAATTTACCTTACAAAAGAAATATACATACAAGAGAAAGAAAATCTATATATCTAATAAGCGCGTATTAATTATTATATGCATATACATTATATAACAATTTATAGTTACTTACTCTACAATTTTAACAACAATTTTAAACATATGCATACAATTTTTTTGCCGAACTTGCGGACGACACAAATATACATTACTCTTTGTATATTCAAAAAATTATTAGTATTGCGTTATTTTAATATTAATTCATTGCTATTATTACAAAGTTTACTGAATTATATTTTTATTGACTACATAAACTTCATCGCCTTAGAAAATTAGAATTCTTCTCGTAATAAGGTTGAACAGAAGAGAAATAAAAGACAAGATCATATTGCAAGCGTTCTGGAAATTTCATATATGAATCGAAATTCTCTGAAAATTAAAAACTATAATATTATTGGTTTAAAATTATCTACCGTAAGATATTATAGTTTTGTTTCAAACTGATTCTACCAATAAGTTGGTAGTTGGAAATCTTAGTCAATCAATCGCAGTGATGACTATGATTTTTCGCATCTACAAGTATATTAATTGTGTAGCTCGACTAATGTGAAGGAATAAAGTCAAATTCGATCGTACAATTTGACTGTTGACCAACTTCATCGATTCACCGATAAGACATAGGACTGATTAGAACTACCGTAAACTGACAGTACTGACTCATTGTATAATAGAATTAACAGTTGACGTAAGTTCAACACAAATAGCATCTAATTTAACCTATCCTAGAGAAAGAAAAACTCGATTAAAATTGAATTTTTATGTATGTATATATATATACATATATACATATATATGTATATATATATATATATATAAACGTTACAATACTATTTTTTGTCGAAATTTTCAAATTTTTAAACTTTTTAGAAAGATTTTAACTAGTCATTTAAAAATGACTATTAGTCAATGCCAATCAATGGCAATATGGCATTTGAAAAAAAAAATAAAAATGCGTTTAATAATTAACATATTGAGTTAATCATTCTCTTCATTACTAGAGAAAGAGAGAGAGAGAGAGAGAGAGAGAGAGAGAGTGTGTGTGTGTGTGGGGTGCGTATGTGAGAAAGTATTTCACGATAGTATTTCGGCTAAGCGGCAAGCACAGCGTCATGGCGGAATGTTTACGTGGACATGGAATGGTGTGTGATCAATATTGACAAATTCCTTCCTAATATATGTTTCAATTAATTCTTAGAATTATTGAAAATAGCAGCCCACAACTTTATAATCATAACTTTTTTTTATAGTTTTATTTGCGATCATTATTGATAGTGCACTAGCATCATCTTATCAAGATATGTCAGGACAACAAAATGATATTAAAACCTTATCTATAGCATGTAACAATTTTATGATCCCGTTATACAAGGTATATAACCTACCACTATATTTTTATATTTTATATAAACTACATATACGAGAGTTTTCTAGTTTATAATTTGTCATTTCAGAGTTTAACAACCAACACTGACAGCAACGTTATAATTTCTCCTTTAAGCTTGCATATGATATTATCTTTACTTTCTAATGGTGCTGGAGGATCTACATTGAACGAACTAAAATCTGTTCTTCAATATGACAATATAGTTTCTGCAAATGATAAATTTAAAACTCTGATTTTCTTATTGAAAGTAAGGTTAAGAAAACATAATACCTATAATTAATTTTCAGAGAATTTTCACGTATACATTTAAATATATTTTAGGGCATTGAAAACATTGAATTGCATATAGCAAATAAAATATATGTTCAAGATAAATTTGATTTAATGGCTGAATTTTTAGCAATATGCACAAATACATTCCAGTCTTCAATTTCAAGATTGAACTTCAAAAATAATGAGCTTGCTGTAAAAACTATTAATTCATGGGTTCAAGAAGCAACAAATAATAAAATATTTGATATAATTTCTTCTGGTATGTTACATGATAATTATAATAATTCAGTATAGATTATCACACTATACAAAATATTTTTATTAATTAAATTATTTTGAACAGATGATATTGATGAAGATACAAGACTTATGTTAATAAATGCTATTTATTTTAAGAGTAAATGGTTACATAAGTTTGATGAAATGAATACAGTAAAGCGCAAATTTTATATTTCCAAAACAGAAACAAATCTTGTTCCGACAATGTTTAAAACATCAAAATATGCTTATGGCAAAATATCTACTTGGGATACAACATTTATTGAAATTCCATATTTAGTACGTAATTATCTATAAAAAAGACTTATAAAAATGAAATTAATTTAAAGTACAAGTAAATTTTGCAGAATCAAGACATTGTAATGATAATATTATTGCCAGATAGAGAAATCGAATTGCAAGTTTTAGAAAATAATTTTAACTGGAAAACGTTGGCAGATGAATCTAGGTCTATCGGTGAGGTTGCACTATATCTACCTAAATTTAAGTTTGAAATTACCATAGATTTGAAAGACACTTTACGTAAGGTAAGCAATATAAAATTAGTGAAATACGTTTTAAACAGCTAGTATATGGAAATACATGCTCGTAGATTGGTTTAAATACAATCTTTGAGGATGATGCGGATTTTACACAGCTCTCAAACATTCCTCTGAAAGTAAGTCATGCATTACAAAAAATTTTCATCGAAATTAATGAAGAAGGTTCGGAAGCTGCTGCTGCGACAGGTAGTTTGTCTTTATGAATGATAAAAAATTAGATGAATTTTATTAAGTATTAGAATAAGGAACTATTGTTACAGTTGTGGGAATGAGATTGAAAAGGATGGCAACTTTACCAATGGAGTTCATGGTGGATCGTCCGTTCATGTTTGCAATTGAACATAAACCAAGCAGAGTATCACTATTCCTTGGAAGTGTGAGGAAAATAGAATTTTTCCAAGAAAAAGATGAATTATAAATTCTGTTATATTTTTATATTTATCACATTATATATATATACACACACACAAAGTTAAAAGGATAAGAAATAATTTAAAACTTTTAGATAAATGTATTTTGTTATCTCTATTTATCAAGATTTACTTTTACAAATTTTCAAAATTATTTAATTGTACAAAAAAACTTTAAAAGCAGATTTAACACGCATATATATATATATATTCCTAATCTGCAAAAAATATCTGTGATATATAAAAGACATCCTTTTTTAAATCATTCCATTTATTATTAACAAAATAAATCACATTAAAATCCAAATTATAAATGATAAAATATTTTAAAAGAATTTAATATCTATATAAAAGATTTTTATATATGTATTAACATAAGAAAATTAAAAATTTTTAATATATAAAGAAATTTATATATATAAATTTAATATATAAAGAAATGTATAATAAACCTTCTGTGTCTGACAATAACTTTTTCACTGAACTATCTGCTTCCTGAAAGTTAACTTAAGACTAGATTTTTGCTAAAATATTTAATGCCTAAAATTATTAAATTGTATAAACGATATTCTTTAGAGAAAAAAAGATTTTAGAAAGTGCTATTTTCTATACATGTAACTAATATTTTCGGTCATTTTGATTCAGATTTTATAGAATGCAAAAAATGCTAGTACTGTTATTTTATTGATGTCTGCCTGTGATGCGATCTAGTATCGTTTGCGTCAGCACCTTCTCTGCCATATTTCGTGCAAAATTCGTCAATTGATCTCGAATGCCAGGACGGTTGGTAGTAGTCATATAATTTTGACCTTGATAACGTCCTTCGGGATAATATCCTGCTGGCGGATAATATCCTCCTTGCGGATAATTTTGTGAATACCCATTTGAATATCCTTGATTAGGATATGGAGAACGTTGGTTATTGTACGGATATCCTGTATTTTGAGCCGGATAGTTACCACCGTATGATGGATTTCTTTCTGGATATACGGATGTGCGTGGATTGCTCGGATAACCAGCATTTACAGCGCTAGCGCCGATTCGTTTAACAGTCTCCTCGCCATTAAAATTCCTAGAATTATCTGGATATCCTGAAGAATCACTAGTTCTACTTGGATATGCAGATCCTATTGGATAACCGGAACTATCTCTAGATGGATAATTGGATGAGCCACTTGAAGGATAACCAGAGGATCCACTGGATGGATAACCAGACTGACTGGACGGATATCCGGATAATCCACTATTAGATGAATGGCTGGGTCCGTTAGACTGGCTAGATGGATAACCGGATGATCCACTGGACGGATAACCGGATGATCCACTGGACGGATAACCGGATGATCCACTAGACGGATAACCGGATGATCTACTGGACGGATAACCGGACGATCCACTAGTCGGATAACCGGACGATCCGCTGGATGGGTAACCAGAACCACTTTTTGGATAACCGGATGATTGACTGGATGGATAACCAGATTGCGGTTGATTTGATGAATCAGAAACTCTCGAAGATCCGGAATTTGGATAACTGCCACTAGGATATCCTGAACTGGATGAATAACCAGAAGATCTAGCAGGATATGATTGGTCGTCTGAATTTTTAGGAGTATCTGAAGAACCGTGTGTCTCGGTTGCCGTTGGATAACTAGTTTGCCGTTTTGGAATTGTTCGTGTCCTCATTTTATTCTCTGCATACAGTAACAATGCAAGTTATAAAAAAATATTCAAGGGAATAAAGGTGAAATGTATAATCTATTTTTATCAAAAAGTACATCGTCAATTGTTGTTGGATTAACATTTACCGTGCACACATGCAGATAAGGCTTGCACTATAGCACGCATTGCAATGCTATAAGATATTTTAAATAAAAAATGAAATAAAATCATATTTGAATTATTTTTCACACAACATGTTATAAATTGAATTACATTACTAAACATTCTTCAAGAGATAAAAATGTGGAACATATAACAACTGTCATGCGCATAGCGCAAAGTCAAATTCGTATTTGTATGCGTGCATATCATTTATCATACTAAATAGCTAAATTAAAGCAAAGGTGCCTTACTTGATTTCTCAAAGCATTAAATGAAAATAGTTTAGATTTTATTGGAATTACTGAATATTAAAAATTAAAAAAATAAGAAAGAATTTTTCAAACATTTTGAATTAAAAGTATTATATCTTTTGATGAATTATTATTATATCTTTGATCAATTATGTTAACCACCACAGAGCACAATTTTTTTATATATTATTTAATGAAGCAGTTTTACAATTTTACGATTTTTCTATTGCATATCTAAAACTGTATATTATTTAAAAATTTATAATCTTTATAAATGAAGTTTATTCCAATTATTATGGGTAATTAATATTACATTGTATTTATTACTTCACAGACCAAAGGAATATAATTTAGTGCTACATATGTAAAATGATATAAACATCAATATTGGCACCCACTTTACATTAACATTTCGAAATTAAAAGTAAATGAAAATAATGAAATGTAAATAAATTTTTAACCAGAAAATGTCCAAATTCTGTTTCCATAATTATCCACGTGAGTGTGAGTGTTGTAATAATTGTTTCCACTTGTTTGCGTAGTGCTTCTGACAGAGCTAGTCGGTCGAGGCTGACGGTCGCCGAATAAACGATTGAAAATGGAGCCATCACCTACAGTATTTCTGGAGCCGGAATGACCACTGTATCTTCCTCCATACGATGAAGATCTAGGCGGCGGCGGTGGCACTCTTGTTGTTGATCGATGCGATACTTGATTTAGTCCTGCAGGTAATACTGTTAAATCATATATAATGGAAAAAACCAATACGAAAATCAAAATCAAATTTTTATCAGTTATTGCTGTATATTATGGCTGTTTCTTGCAATATAAAATGATATAATACATAAAATATTGTTCATTATTTTTAATTTTTGATAATTTCCTTTTAATATAATTTTTATACGCGAAAAGAATGATAAAATTAACAGCCAATTATAATAATTTCTGTGTGCTACGTCCACATTTGCAGCATTATTTATTCATCTTTTGCTACAAACAAATTGTATACATGAAGGAATTCATGCGTGTAAAATAAATAGTTGTACTCTTTCGTATTCACAATGATTATAAATGTAATGTTCTTTTACTCATGGTAGAAGTATTACTTTCATCATGTTTTTACTGCAGTCATTAGATCAAAAGAAATAAAAAAATATCGGTAAGACGCAGTAATAGTTCATTTAAATTTGCTTACACGTTATATGGCGTATAAAGAGATAACATGTGTCAAAGTTCAAGCTGATAACCCATTCATTTATAAAATACCTATTACCCATGTTGAATAAGAATTATTCATGAAGCATTTTATAAACCGTCCAAATTATGAAAATATAAAAAAATGAAAATATAAAAAAATGCATAGTTCATTGAAAACTTCACAATTTAAAAGCATTTTTTGTAAATTATAAACGTACACGCACACATACATGCATATAAATATATAATTATGCAGAATAAATTAGAATATTTTTATAAAATCGTAAACTCCTAATTACTAATGTAATGGATTAGGATAAATGATATCGATGAAAGTGAAGTTTCTTCCTCATAAATTAAGAAAATCATTGAATTAGAGAATAAAATTTGTTTTCTCTAAAACACTGAAATTACTCAATAAACAAAGTCTAAAATTATGATATAAGACGTTTTTAAGTCATCTTTTAGATACAAAAAACATCTTACAATCTAATTTTAGTTGTCTGGATGCTTACAGTCAATATATACGTTTATCATGTTATATGTAATTAATGTGTTATGTAACATATGTAATAATTAACACACATGTGTTAATGTTATATATAATTAACATGTTATACATAATTTAAAATATATATGACGATACAGTTATAAATATATAAATATATATAAATATATATATATGTATATATATGTATATATAAGGAAAAATATATAAAATATTATAAAATATTATATTTTAAAAATATCATTCGCGCTCGATTTATATTATAAAATATCTGTACAAGAATTTTTATATAACACTTCCTGCAAAATACTTTCCTTAATAAATAGTCATGGACTATGCTGCAAATAAGATAAAGAATAGCAAAACAATAATCATGACGCAGATAAAACATGACATTTTTAGCTGGATCACCATCGTATCATAACAAGGAGGAATAATCCAGAAAATCCAACAAGAATCATGGAGGCAACTGCTTCGATTGATGCAGCATTCCTTCTTCCATACATCGAATTTGAATTGTAGTTATATCCACGTTGATTCGGATAATTTTGATAAGGATAATTTTGGTATCCTGGATACTGTGGATTTACTGGAGCTTGAGGATATCCAGAGTTTTGCGGATAACCCGGATAAGCTGATTGTCCTGGTGTAGGCATTCTGTTTTGCGTTGGATATGGCGGATATCCTAAATCCTGACGACCAGCTTGGTTGGTTGATTGTGGGTATCCGTGTCCAGAGGTACCGGTATTACTGGGATATGGTGGATATCCTAAGTTGCTTCCAGAAGAAGAACGGTGATGTTCGCTATCACTAGATGGATATGGTGGCACTGCCGGCATTGGTGGAGCATTGGCATTCGCATATGGATTTGCGTTATTTCCACTGTTCACTCGCTGGCCGTTCACGTAAGACACGCCAGCTGATTCGTAGCCTGTAAGGATGCTCACTCACTTCGTATTGTGCATATTTTTGGCAAACACAAATGGAATATTAAATTATACGAAACATTGCAAGATGATAACGAGTTGCAATAAAGTTTTTTTATTGCTATATTAAATACTCGGAGATTATTTATTATTTCTTTTGCTCTTTGGATTGAGCAAAGATGATATATCAGGAAGTTTCTTCGTTCAAAAAAGAAATATTAAATTTAGAAAATACTAAGAATAAAATATTTCTTCCAGTGAAGCAAATTATTAATATTCTAAGAACAATTTTATATATTTAAATTTTATATATTTAAATTAAAAGAAAAAATGGAACAATATATTGTTTTGTATAATAAGTTTATAAACAGACAATAAACATGTTAATATACATGTAAAGACTTATAGATAATAAGACATCATCAGGTCTTATATGATTGGCATAAAAAAATATATATGTATGTAAATTTTTTCGTATTCAGTAAAAAAGTAATCTTTATGTTTATCAAAATATCATCATTAAAACTGAAATATTTTACTTATGTGCATCGTTCAAAATTTTATATGAATACACGTGAGTTATATAAATTTATAAGAAATAGTAAATTAATTATAATAATAGAATATATGTAATATATGTAAGTATATACATATAAGTACAATAATATAATATACATTATAATAATGCTTGATAGTAATATGTTATATAGTATGTTGAATAATATGTTAACAATAAATATTGTTTTTGTATGGGAATCTCATTTGAACAATAGTTAACAATTAAAATAAAAAATATATGTGTACGTTTTAATGTAGAATTATGAATCATATCTATTGCGCAATAAATGGAGAGGAATAAGTAGATATTTTTTCGCTTTTAAAGCAATCATGCCTTTCTCACTTCCCATACATGCTATGAAATTCATTAAACCATAATTATGAAGATTTATTTTGCTCATAAGCGTGAAAAATTTGAAATTCCATAATCCCAAATAATTTATTTTACTTAATTTCAGCATGCTTTTTACTCATGCATAGTTATCGTCTTTCCATTTTCATGCTCGCAATGTGTCGAATATTGAATGCCAATAAAATATAAAATTGTAATAACTTACCAAATCCTGTAGATTTTCTTACACATCTCGGTGCACCATTTTCGCTCTTACAGTATTCATTCTCTCCGCAAACCATACTAGTACAACTTATATCTGTAAAATTTTTTTAAAAATTATTAAGATATAATATAAATACACACTCTAATGTAAATAAATTCCGATATTAACATTGATATATAAAGCAACAAAGGAAAGAGTGTAGTAATTTTATCTTTAGCTTTTGAAATAAGAAAAATAACATATGCGTGCAGGCATACGTAATATTATTGTATGACACGTGTGATGTACATATATATTCTTGATTTATAAGATCAATTGTTGAAATTGTTGAAATAAATTAGCTATTATGTCCTTACCACTTGTCCTCCGGCAAGTCGGATATCGTCCGCATTTATCTGTATAGTCAGTACAAGGATCCTCGGCCATTACACATGTTTCATCAGTACGGCAGCCAATGTCCTTACAGGTTCTTCCATATTCTGAAAAATAAGAAAATGAAAACACATATTTTCTCTCTCTTTCTCGATATATTACATATTGTAATAAATTTTATTACTAAGAGATTTAATTATCATTATTTACTTACTGTTATAAGATGCCGCATCTGGAATAAGGGCAATTATTAACAACGCCCCAGAAAAAAAATTAAACATAGCGCGCGAAAACATTCTGAAAACAAAATAGATTTCATAAAGATATCACAAAATAAAATGTTTATAATAACTCAGTAAACACAAATTACATGTAATATACCTATTAGTTATAATTTCCCACTCAACACTGTAATACACGTGTGAGAAATTACAATTAACAGGTACGTTATACGTAACTTTGTGTTTATTGGGAATCGAAGAAAGATAGAAGAAGTAGAAGAAGAAGCCGCTAATATATTTAGCCAATTATCAAAATTATTCTTTATCAAAATTTTGTATAGTTTTTAAAGTCCTCTTTAAAAATTATTTAAGAAAAATTTCTTTGAGTGTCACTTATACAGTAGATGATTAAAGATTTCTATTAGGATATTTTAAGAAGATCGAGATTAATACCCGTATTCATAATCAGACCTTGTACTTAAGGTTTCCTTAAATTTATCTTTAGATGCTCGGCACCCAATGAAATAATTTGTAGAGTACCTAAACATAAATTTAAAGAAGCCTTAAATATAAGGCCTGATTATGAATACGAGTATACGTCGCATCGTCTATATTTTATACATACTCGCCATTTGTTTTATAAATATTACAAGAGTAGATTTCAATCGAGTCAACGATTTTTGTATGCAGAACACAGAGATTTAATTTATGGCAATCCGGAACTTGGCACTTGATGATATTTTCATACTGCTGCTATCCTTGGATTGACACAACGCAATATCATTCGAGAGAAGGAGGGAGGTTCATAAAAGTATACAATCCGTAACAATCTTTTTATTCGTATCGCCAAAAGGATTGTGAGAAATTAAAAATAAATATTGATTAAGGCAGAACATTATGTTTCTACATGAAAAACTTATATAACTTAACTCCCACTGAATATAAAAGAATTAGGTTTTGAACAAATCAGAAATTTCTCGCGAAAAGTTAGGAAAAATCATATGAAAAAATGTCAAGTTGCATTCTATAATAATTTTGTTTATGATAACATTTTAACATCATTGAACACTCTTATAACACAAACTGTAACGTTACATATAATATGTAACGTAAGGATTATTGATCCATTATTATTAAAAACGAAAATGTATTCTGATGAAAATCAAAAGTTATTCTGAAATGTATTTAACTATGAGTGCTTCTCATTTGGTGACATAAATAAAAAAACAGATGATATTCTATTTTTGTTATCTTTTGAATTTCAAGAAAGATAAATTGATATTTGTGTCGACTTGTATTACTAAATGGAAAGTATTCTATATCGCTATGTAATCTTCTTGAGTGAATAAGTGAGTGAATGAGAGAATGAGTGAGTGAATAAGAGAAAGATTTCCTATAGATCCACACTTTAATACAATAAGTAATGTCCTAAAAACATTTAGAGGAGGAACGTAGGGATATTCTCAGGATGTTTTTAAGACGTTCCTTGAAAATCTATGCTGTTTGAGAATATATACCCTAATAACACACTTTATCCGGGCTACATCCTGGGGATGTCCTTAAGATGTTCGAAGGACATACGGACATCCTTTGAACGTCCTCAGGAGGTCTGTGCTGTTAGGACACACACATATAATTAATAAATGGATATTAATAGGCATTTCTCATAGAACTTGATGCGAAAGAATGAAAAAAAATTATTAATCATCGCTAATTACCTGCTTTTGTTTCTACGCGGCACTATGTATTCGTTACACGTACTTGGTCACACTCAACAAAGTCGTCAGTAACTGCCACAAGTTGCCACGATACTGAAACTATTGAAAGTTGCCTGCTGAAATCATGCAGCACTTTAGCAGCAGTATAGTATAGTTCCTGTTCTGACGTTCTCGAATACAATGAGAGAGAGAGAGAGAGAGAGAGAGAGAGAGAGGGAGGGAGGAAAAGAGAGAGAGAGAGAACAATAAACGTGACAAAGACATAATTGGGAGGAAGGTCACACGACAAAGCATGCAAAGAAGGGATATTAAAATTATATTAATTCAGAGAAAATAATAACGTGTATATATATAAATTTTGAAAAGTGCTGCAATAATAATAATATTTTATAGTTATCGATTACATTATTCATCCATATACATATTTTATAATATTCACACATTAATAAAAATTGTCACTCTGACACTTTCTTTACACTTCATAATACTTATTTTTTCAATTTAACATGTAACAAAAAAGAAACTGTGTGTGAAATCAAAAATCTTCTTAAAGATGAAATTATTCTATTCTTAATTCCACATGATTTTTAAATTAATAAATGTTCGAAATTTCTTTAGTTCATTTATCGATCCTATAAAATAAATTACATATTGAAAAAAAAGAGAGATTATTCAAATTGAATGATTTAGATTGTTATTCTTCAGCTGTTTATACAAAGAACTTTATAATATTATTGTACATACATATGTGTTTGTATGAGTTGTAATTGGTTGTAATAATTAGTATAAATTAAAGATGGTTTGATCCTAGGCAAATGTTTGTAATCTAATAGAAAAGAGCCCAGAGATAATTGAAGAACGATGGCATTATCGACAATTGATATAAAATTGCAATTATTTTAACATATAAATATTTGAATGATACATTATTAAATTCATGATATTTTTTATTATATAAACGTTCCATAAATAAATACTTGTAATGCTATAATATATTATTTAGGCTTATATACGGCCACAAAATTACAATTTTTTCTCTCTTACATTTATTATCATCTCTATTGATAATCAAACTCGGATGATAACATTAAACTATATAGTTATATAGATTTAAATAAAAATCAAGTATTAATCAAGTATTATTGAGTTTTAAATATATAGATACGTGTTTACAAAACTCATAAAATTAGTATTATATTATCAGTTTCTTACATTTTTAAATTTGGACAGTACGTGAACTTCTATAAGGCCGGATGTTTTTAATAGTTTTGTTCTTTTTAGCTGAACTTTTGCACCAGTTTCTTCCTTTTTTCTCTAGGAAGAAAGAAGAGGAAGAAAGATAAACTGGTGCAAAAATTCAGCCAAAAAGAACAGGTTTAATAACTGACAACACTCATGAGCATCGTTTGTCGTTGTTTAACATTTGACAAACAAGGATGAAATGATTTTTAAGCGTGGAGCGTGATCGGACCGCGGCCGAGGTATGTTCGTGTTATTTGCACTTTTTGCACTTAGTGTCTTTGTTCTCTCTCTTTTCAACGCTTGAATATATATTTATCCCATTTTAAGTGCAACATTTTTGGGAATGTCAAGCAATGCAACAAACCTAGTATCTCGACCACTATCGATGATCAAGTGATTCCTTCGCGCAGAGCTTAACGGAGATTCAAATATGATATATAATTGACTTGATTATCGGGTATGCAATTGTGTAGCTGCGTAGTTCGGATCAACGTTTTATGAGTATAGCTGGCATCATTGATTGTCCTGATTGTCACTTGTTGTCACCGGTTGGATTGGTGTACTCAGTTTCAGCTTGTTCTCTATTTTTGATATGTTCAGTGTAATATTTATTGGATACGTTTTTTCACAAGTTTCCTTAAATTTTAGACTAAAATGTCGAAAATGAATTCGAAAGATAAAGACAATAAAACGTTGCACGATAAACTCAAGCAATTTTTTCGCATAAATAAAGGTAAACGTATTACATTTCGAATATCTCGTATATATCGCAAGTTGCACGTTCGGTCTGATATTTATAATTATATCGATTGTCTTTTTGCAGGAAGTTATAAGAGTCGCGAAGAATTCACTTTGACTTATGATATCGAAAAAGAAATTAGTCCAGACAGTCCAGTGCATCATCGTACGAAAGCGATTAAAGAGCTTCGTGACGCAGTGCTCAATCAACAGTGGGAAGATGTATGTATATATTCTTATCTACATTTATCTAAAAAAAACTACAGAGTGTCAATCCAAATGTATAAGTATAAAAGATCAGACAAAAATAATGCTTTACGTTTAACTTTTTTTCTATTTGTTTCTAATAACAGAGAGCGGCTGAACGTTTATGGAATTTAGTTCAAGACTTACTAGGAAAGGATGTTCCTCGCGAACATAGACATTTAACCTTGAATTTCTTAAAATGCCTTGTACAAGGACAATATTCTAAACTTTCATCATTGATGCGTGTAAAATTTTTCATGGTGGTGAAGGAATATGATATTCCTGAAGATATTGGTCCTAGGTTTGACAAGCAATATTCATTACTTTATTTTAACTGTTGCTGTTTTGTCTCTATCATTTTTTTGATATTTCAGATTGGAATTGTTACAAACATTAACAGAACATGGGAAAGATATTTTACATTTGGAAGAAAGAATGGGTCCTTTTCTATTAGAATGGATGCCTACAGTAACAGCAGGAGATGGGAAAAGAGGAGCTGAATTTTTGTCTCTTCTTGTTAATGTTATCAAATTCAACTCTGCTTACATCGATGAAGATATTATATCTGGTCTCGTCCAGTAAATAAAAATCATTTTCTTTTTCTAATAATAAGTGAAATTATTTATATAATAAGTTATTATAATTTTTCCAGATATATTTCTCATTTGTGTTATTATAGTAATAATACCGAAGTTGTTTCTGGATGTTTGGAAGCTCTCGATGCAATTATGTGTTATAGTAATTTGCAATCTGACTCGTTGCAAACCTTTATTATAGCCTTGTGCAGAAGTGTAAATGTTGAGACTTATTGTCAAACAAGTTGGAAGGTACAATAATATTTAAATGTGTTCAGAAACATGTAAAAATCTTTTTCTTTATTGATTATCTACTACAAATAGATATACTACATTTATTTATACATATAAGTGATATACATTCTATACTGTATTATATATATAGTATTGGGTTGTCCGGAAAGTTCGTGCCGACTAACCTATATAATTTAATAAATGTATATTAAAATTTAAATCTGCGTTTTAATTTTCCTTCAACATCGGCATGAACTTTCCGCACAATCCAATATATGTAGAACATATATAGTGTATATACTATACATATTTTATACATATATTTTATACAAATAATTTTCTTTTAATAAATTTAAAAAGTGTGTATTACATATGTTCTAAAATTAGTAAATAAAATGGAGTATATACATATATTATATACTCTATATTATACATTATATATGGTTTTACAGATTATGCGAAATTTATTAGGAACACATATGGGTCATTGTGCTTTATATACAATGTGCCGCTTGTTACAAGATACTAACTTTCAACGTGATGTTCGTCTATTACGAGGTGCCGTGTTTTATGTAAATATGGGTTTGTGGGGTACGCATAGAATACCAAAATTAGAATGTACGCCAGCATCTGTTTTACCTTCGTTCTATCAAGTATGTATACACATCTGTTTTACCTTTATTTTATGAAGTATTGATGCATACGTATACATACGTGCGATATTAGATATAATAAAATATGATGACTGTACATTAACAGGCTCTACAGTGCAATCATCCAATTGTTATGTATGAAGTCACCTTATCAATACAAAGATTGGTGAATAAGTATGGTAATGAATTATGGGATCCTACATGGAGCATCATTCTTGATATCATAGAAGAAATTATTACTCACACTGGTAAAGCTTAAAATGCTATATTTATTCTAATTAAAGAAAACACTAATATTAGGTGTACAACTTTGCTTCCGCCGTTTTTTTTTCTGAAATTCGAGGCTTTATTGTAAAAAACTGATTATACATTTATGATTCAAAGTATTGTCCATCGCTGGCCACTACTTTCTCTCATCTTTTGGGTAGCGTACGAATCCCGCGTCGAAAAAACTAATCATCTTTTGAGGCTATCCACGAATCGATCCAATTTTTTACTTCTTCATAAGACCGGAAGTGCTGGTCAGCCAGGCCGTGTGCCATTGATCGAAACAAGTGATAGTCAGAGGGAGCAACGTC
>Ga0157363_1002620_pt1 | contig 15967 bp, 10 predicted proteins | sample AttsexASBM1_FD_111477 | JGI IMG/M metagenome (GOLD analysis project Ga0157363, IMG submission 111477) | Fungus gardens microbial communities from leaf cutter ant in Ribeirão Preto, State of São Paulo, Brazil - Atta sexdens ASBM1 | ecosystem: Host-associated > Fungi > Mycelium > Unclassified ...
TAGAGTTTGTCCATGAGATGACAAACTTTTGATTAGCTCGTCATTTTTGTCAATTTTACCTTATTAAATATAAAAAGAGCAATAGTAAATTTTTTAACTTAAATAAAATTTTATTTTTAATGTCAAAATGTAAATCAATTAATTTTTGTGGTTAATTTCAAAGTAAATCACATTAATGTATGCATTTAAATAATAAATTAAATTGGAATCAAATAATATTTTATATTAATATTTCCTTGAGTAAAATTTAACTTCATTGCGTTTTAACTTCATTGTTTCAGTTGTCAAATTAATGACATATTAGATAGGAAAACAGTGACAATTCTATAGAAATAATTATAACTAACTTAAATTGTGTAGTAAATTAAAATGAATAAGGAGATAGTACAAGTTAGAATGAGATATGTAAAAAAGATAGTATACTCTTCTTTCTTTCTCTCTTTTGACAAAAATTACTCGTGGCTAGACTCTATAATAGAGTCTTAACAGTTTTTAGATAAAGTCGTAATTTGACTTTACAACGTAGAATTTGAGTGTGGAATTTAGTTATGTTAACTTTGAGGTTCATTCATTGATCGATGTTCATTGGGTTTATTTCTGTCTCTATATTTCCCTGACAAAGCCAGGTTTCGGATAACACGAAAGTCAATTAATCGCACGAATGGACAATGCAGAAATAACGGAGAAAATAGCTCTAGTCTCGTGGATAATTTGGATGATAGGAATTTCAGAAATCAATTCCAATAATTATAAAATAAAAGTGATAATAATTTTTTTAACAAACTGTATTAATGTTATTACAAAATGTTTCAACATTTAAAAGAAAGATTGAGAGATTGTCTCGATCTGTTAAATATCACGAGCACAGAATTCCATTTTTTATCGCGAGATCCGCATTGCGTGTTGTGCATTAATTACATGTACTGCGTTTCTTTCTAAAATCATCACTGCGTGCAGGTGTTTTAGAATTATCATTAATTCAATATTGAGAATTCCCCGGCTGTTTATATCTTTTGTTGCCAGATTTGCAGATGACCCGTGATCGCAAGGACGATGCGATCGTTACGCGTTTGGCTGCGTAATCCGATCTCACCGCGGACGTTTCCCGTTTTTGCGAGTTAATTGATATTCCCTTGGATATCGTAATATAATTCGACGCCATTCCCCCGAGGTAGAGTCGCCAATCGTTAAAGATCGATCTCTCATCTCATTCTCTCTCGGTCGCTGCACCGCCTCGCCTCTCTCGTCTCGCCATGGTGTCGACTGCCATTCACCGTGAAAACCGTATGTACACTTGCGCTCTGGTCACCAACAAGGTCGCACAAGGTCCCACAACCATCCTGCATCCATACACCATATGCAACGGTGTGCATGCGTGCATACGTGCATACGTGCGATGCAGGTGGACGATATCGGCACGCAGGTCGATTTCTGAGGAAATAGGAATCTGAAATTGCATTAACATTGCAACGACTATACGATTCTCAGATCCGATTTCACCAATATAAAATTAACTGTAATCTCCATTCAATTTACTCTTTATCTTTTTCTAATTCTGAGAATTATTCCCGTTTCTTATCAATGTAAATTAACACAATTCAACCTATATACTCTATCTTTTTTTTTAATTCTTAAATCTAGAAAAAGATAAAGAGTAACAATGTAGTTAAATTTTAATCGAGAGTAAAATTAAACTATACATTAGTTGAAAATGGATTTAGTTGAAAATGGATTTAGTTGAAAACGGAATTCAGAAGAAAATAAATTAAACTATTAATTAAAATTAATTTTACATTGATGGAATTGGGTTTCGGTTATATATCTCTCTTGGAATTAAATATTTATTTCTGATTTGTCGAATAATTAAATTTATTATTGAATTCTTTATTTATTCTTTCTCACCGCTTCGCTTCATCAAAAAATCAGGAAGATCTTGTCGATTTATTTCCGTATCTCGCACGATGTAGCCATCTACATACACGTAGCGTGATTTGCGCGCGAAAGCATCAGCGGGGTCTCTGTATCGATCCGAATGCGTAGAAAATGTTATTGATTCCCTCGGCCGACCCGACGACCTCTTCTCTCCATGGCGACGATCCGACTGGAAAGACCGTGGCTTTTCTCCATACCCTTTTGATCGTTTTTCATCTCGCTGTATATTACAATACGTGAATTGCTATGGTATACCTAAATATAGTACACAAAATTTTAAATCTCGTACAAATAATAAATTTATTATACAAATAAATTGTATTAAAATAAAACAAAAAATAAATTATTAAGATATCTAAAAAATACAAAAATGTATTTAAAAGGATTATAATGTCTAAAAAGTAATACGCGTATAATTATATCGAATACTAATATCATGATATTAATTAATTATAATTTAATAAAAAAAAAAATATTGGAAGTGAAAAAATTGAAAATTAAACTTTTAATGGAAACGGAGGAGAATATTTTCCATACATCTTCATTTAATTTCAATAGATCGTTTCTCACCTCTCATTTAGAGATAAAATGTCACGTACATGATGACCGCAATTGGAAGGGGTGAGAGGAGAGAATTACATAAAAGGCACACAAGCCAAGTGACTTCGCCTATTCGTTTTCTGCCTACGCCCTCCAGGGTCATACATCCCACGTTCATCCTCGTATTTCTATCTTTTCTTTAGAGTCACTTTTGTGGCTTTGAACACTTGGAGTATGCAGAGCACTCAAAACACCTGTTACAATGATTTACTTATTAAAAATATTCAATACTCTAGCTCGAAGTAATAATTATTTTATTGGTTGTCCGGAAAGTTCGTGCCGCAAAAGATTTAAATTTAATAAATGAAATTAAAAATTTAAATCTTCTGCGTTTCAATTTTTCTTCAGAATCGGCACGAACTTTTCGGACAACCCAATATAACGCTTTTCAATAATAAAGTATTATCTTTTAACAATTGTATTAATAACATTGGCATATTAAAATTTTCAATATATCACATGAACTTAAAAAATGCGAGTTTAAATTTGCTGGAAAAAAAATTGTAGTCAAGCAAAATTCAGTTAAAATTTAAGACAATTAGATTTAAGTATGACATCTCCTTCACGTTATTATCATTCTGTGACAGATCACGAGTAAGACGGGCACGATAATTCTTGGCCGATGAGGAGCAGAGCAGCACGAGGGCGAGTAGTAGAAGGAGCAGCAGCACGAGCAAGAGCGAGTGGCTTCGTCGTCGTAGAAGGTGGTGGCGGTGTGGAAAAACAGAAGAAGGAACGAGGACGAAGTGGCGGCGGCAACAGTGGCAGTGGCAACGGCGGCAAAGCGGCGACGAACAGCCAGGTCCCCCCATGTTAGCGGATATCAACGGCAACCTGGCGGATCTGAGAAGCGAAGCGATGGCGTCGCAGAGATTTTGTCTGCGTTGGAACAACCATCAGAGCAATCTGCTCTCCGTATTCGACCAGCTGTTGCACGACGAAGCATTCGTCGATGTTACACTGGCCGTTGAAGGCCAACTACTCAGGGCGCATAAGATGGTGCTGTCGGCATGTAGCCCCTATTTTCAGGTAGTCAAGCTCGACTTTTGACATCTATAATTTATTAGATTAACATTCAAAACTTTAAATAAATGAATCAGCAAGTGATTTTAATGTTATAATAAAGAAACAATATTTTAAATTGATTTTATGTTATTTTAAATTTATTTTATCATAATGTAAAATTGCTACATACAACTTGCCATTTACTAAAATATAAAGATTAAAATTTTAAACTGATAATATATATATATATATATATATATATATATATATATATATATATAAATTATATTTACATGCTCTGTTTGTTGGACACCCTGACAAGCACCAGATAGTAATTCTCAAGGATGTTCCATATGTGGACATGCGTAGCCTCTTGGACTTCATGTATCGCGGTGAGGTGAGCGTCGATCAAGATCGACTGACCGCTTTCCTGCGAGTCGCCGAATCCTTGAGGATAAAGGGCTTGACCGAAGTAAATGAAGACAAGTGTGATTTGCCAAGTATAACGTCCTCGCTGTTGGGCGGCAACCAGAACGCGGTGGCACCGCCGCCGCCCAGTCTTCATCGGATCAACCAAATCGGTCCGCATCATCATCATCATCATGTCGCGCAGAAGAGGTTCCATCATATGTCCAGTCATCCGTTGCTTGGTTCGGCGCTGACAGCGCCCAAGAGAAAACGTGGCAGACCCAGGAAGTTGAGCGGTTCGTCGGATACGCCAATTGGTGAAATCGGTGGTCAGGACCTGCAGTCCTGCTCTGGCGCTGATCTAGTCCAGGGCTCACCCGAGATGATGGAAATGAAAATGGGATTGGACTTTCAGAGCGAGGTTAGCGGTAACGGCAGCGTGAGAAACGCCAGTGCCTCCTCTTCCAACAACAACGTTGGCACCAATTCCGCGACCAATAATCCCGCTGCCGCCGCCTCTTCGGGATCATCGACGAGGAGAGACGAGCCTACGGAGAATGGTACCGATACACCGGAACCAGTCACGCGGGTCAAACGAGAACCAGAACCGACGCCCAGCACCTCGGCGCAAGGTATGAAACGCATTACGACTATGTCCTATATAATATAGAATTAAATTTCTAAACTTTAATCGTTTCGTTATTGTTGATTCTAGCGTCGGATGAGACATTCGCGCGGCCGCACAGTAGGCAAGGGAGTGAGGGTTTCAAGCAAGGTAAGATTCACTTCAGTTCACTTAACTTCAATATAAAGAAGCCTTGCATTGCTAATATTCCCTAATATATATAACGCGAACAATGAATTTCACGCGATTTACGTGATTTACCTGAATATCCCTCAGACATCGTAGCGTATCTTACCTATCAAATGGAGAGCTGCGCGCGTTTGCAAATTGTAATTAATTACATCATTGTATAACTGTGCATAATTTATCGTCAATTATACAGACATAAACTGTACTTAGTAAAATATTAACTCCTTCAGATTTTACCATTCTATACGTGATAAACTTTTGTTCTTTTTTTTGTATCTATTAACAGACTAAAATTAAAGAAAGGAAATTTTTTAATTAAGTTTTACATATAGATCTGTAGGAGTTAATTTTTTATTTTTAACCTTCGGATAAGCGTATTGTTGCATAGAAAATATTTCTTATATTCCTATGATTCTAATTATTGATTTTGAAGATGCATTCTGAAAACTTATTACTTACAAGGTAAGTCACAAGAGATCACTGATCAATGCAACATATGCCTGAAGGTTAATCACAGTCGCAGTTTTAGTAAAATCGCGCAATTTTATGGATGCAAAAGATAATAAATTCGCGCGTCTAATCGCGGAACGATGTCCCACCAGATGTCTTAGCATGGTGTGAAATGTGATTCCCATAACGCGGACGCGGAGAAGAATGTTAGATTATCTTTAATTATCTTTTTTTAATCTAATAGTTAAAAGAAAATATAATATAATTACTATTTATTTTAAAATAATAATTGTGAAATAATTATGATTTGAATTGAACGCATTAATTCTGGAATGTTGAGTTGGGATTGTCGAATATTCTTCTCCGTGTGAACCCAAAAGACAAGGAAAGAACTCGCTTTTGTGCCGTCCGAATGCTTATTCGTTTCTTGTGAACGCGCCCCGAGGAGCAAGCAAGCAAGCGAACCTTTGCGCGGCATTATGGACGACGCTGTAGACTCTCTACGTGAGAACGACTCTTACGGCTCTCTCGCACGATTCGTCGAGGTCGATCGACAACGTTTGAGAATCTCAGAACTAGAAGCCCGATTCCGAGGGCTCGATACCACAATTAACTTGCACCAAATCTCGAGACTTCGTGTCACACTTCGCGATGATGTTCGCGCGGATCCACCTCTAATCACGTGCGTCGTCGCCATCGTGGACGATGCTTTTATCCTAATGTACTGCTAATGAATTTGACTTTTCAGACATCTCTCGAGCTGCCTTGCCGAGCGGCTCGGCCAGTCGTTGTCACACTCCTGCAAGCGCGCTCCTTCCATTTTTTTTTTCTTTTAGGAGCTAGCTAGGACTCTCGTGACCCTCGCGATGTAGCGAATCGTGCGCGCAGATCATTTCCGAAAACCGTCGATTCCTTTTCGAAATCTCTCGCGTTTACCTCTTGACCATTTTCGAAACAAAACACACGAAGAGAAAATATAAGAGGTAGAAGAAAACAATTCTAACGCGAGAGAAAAATCTGCATCCGAAAGAATTTGAAAGAAAAAGACAGAAAAGTAAAAATAATTTCCCTTTCCGAAGCGCGAGCGATGTGTCTAAAGGGGTAACCGCATGAGGGATGTTATATAATATATCGATACGCGCGCGCGCGCGATATTCAAATCGCGAGAAGAGAAGAAATTGAGACGAAAAAAAAGATATAAGAATAGATGAAAAAAATAGAGAGCGAGAGAGAGAGAGAGAGAGAGAGAGAGAGAGAGTGAATGAGTGAGTGAGTGAAAGAAAGGGAGAGAGATATTAAACGAAAAGCCATCGTCTCGCTAATTAAGAATTCGCATTCGAAACCAGGAATGTTGTTACTATGATACCCCGTGAAAAAAATCCCAAAAAGGGAACTCCCCTCTGTGCGAATGTCTGCAAAATTAATCTCTAATGAAACCCATTGCACTCGCGCCGCCGAGTTATTGTTCTCGTCGACGACGTACATAATATAGATATATTTAGAAATACATACATATATATATATATATATGTATGTATTTCTAAATATATATATAATACCCATACGTAATTCTCACGCTCGGCCAATGCGCAGCGCCTCATTCCTATCTTCCCTTCTGCCCTTCGTTCTGATAGCACAAAATCAGTCACTTCCTTGTTCTTGCCTCTTCATGATCAATCTGTATTTTCTGTCTGCCGCACCGCACCTGTCGCTCTGTTCGATGTCTCGAATCTCTCTAATCCTAACCCTAAAGTTCTCCACTAACATCCCCATATCGCGTTCACCCGATGCTCTCTTCTCCGCACGATTGGAAAAAAAAACGCTTCGCTGCCATTGGCCAAATGGTAACAGGAGGGGGTGGAGCCAGCTTTTAGCGGTGCTTACTTTTTTTATTGTTGTCTGATTTTTCACACCTTGAACGCTGGTTAACTTCTTTTACGCTCGTTCGTTGCGAGGAAGATAGAGTAGTTTCACTGTTTTCTTGTTTTTTTTTTATTTTTTATTTTTTTTTTTATCGCGAAAAGACAAACGGCAAAGAGGAAAAGAGAGGAGAGACGTAAACGCGTCGATGATGATTACGATGATGATAATGATGATGAGTGTTATACAACGGATGATGCATTGTCGGCAGGTTTATCGTTTCCGTCTTCTCTTGCGTCTTCTTGTTGCTTTAGACGATAACGACGACAATGAGGAAAGATGAAAATGAGACAAAAGTAGAAACAGGATAGATTAATATGTAAAAATAAAAAGAGAAGTGACAAACCAAGAAAGAGAGAAATCAAAAGAGAGAAAAATAGTGTGACGTATATTTCTTTTTTTTTTCCTATGAAAAGTGTATTACGTGCGCGCGCGCGCGGGAGAGAGAGAAAGAGAGTGCTTCGAAGATGTCGTCGGAGATGATCTCGTTTCAATAGTGACCGTGATCGCTTTGTTCACTTTTGGGTCGCAGGTGAGTGAGATTATCTTCAAGTCACCATCATTCTGAAAGATTTTTAAGCTTTGCGCGGGGGAAGCGAGGGAGCTAGGGAGGCCAGCCGCTAGAAAAAAAGAATACAACGTTATAGAATGAAAAAAAAGGATCGAAATCAAATAGATGCATAAAATAGATAGAACGAAAAGACGGAATCGTTCCGAAAGAGTGTGCGGAGTGTAAGAGAAAATACCGGATGTAGAAGGATGTGACGCCGGAAGTCGAAAGCGGATAACGATATTGTGTTAGAAATAACTACGTGTACACAAACTCGAACGAAATTTTATAAAGCTAATCAATCGAATGAAATACGCAAGGAGGAGAAAAGAGTTGCTTTTTTTTCTCTCGAGCGTCCTCGATCTCGATGGATCGTTTTCCCGTAGAGATGGATACAAGCAGACTGACTGGACGTTACTGGACTGAAGGGGTGGGGAGGGTTAAAGTGTGCACATGTGTCACTGATGAGCTGTTAATCAATTTCGTATATGCGTGATTGTCTAATACGCGTATATATGGGTTGTATTCGTTGGAGCGCACGATCCTTTCTACTGATCGTAGATTCCAAGTTGGGAGTATCATTTCAACAAGTTTTACTTTATCCCTGGATTATACAAGTCGAGAAATAGACTGCATTTAGCAGAAAAAGCAGGTTTGTAATCGTTGTAAGATTCTTTAATATGATTGGTTCTTGATTTCTTGCTGAATCTGTAGTATAATTGTATTAAAGAATTTTACAATAGTTGCAAGCTTACAAAACTACTTTTTCTGTTGAACGCAGCTATAGATTTGTTCGAATATCCGGGGTTCAGGAATTCAGAGTGTTAGCATTTTATCCTCGTTTACTGAATAGATAAGGATAAAACATTACAATCTGAGTGCATCCGGGTTAAGTTTCTGAATGCAACCCTGAACGTCATTGCTTCTCGAGTTACAAGTCAATCGAATGTGAAATGCTTTGATCAGTTGTCGACTCAAAGAGAGATTCTCGACAAATCTCTCAATGTTCGAACAATTGCTGTTCGACAATTGTCAGTTTTCCCTTCCCGGAATCTACAATAAGAATGGAAGTGCCGTGTCGCGCGTCACATCCCGTATATACGCGGATTTTCTATGTCTCGCGAGTATGCAAGCGCGTGTGAAATGTTCATCGAATGAATGGGGAGGAGGGAGGGTGCATGTGTAAGGTGGATGGATGTGCATGGCAGAAAATACGAAGTACGCGTGAAGAGGTAGGAGAGTCCGAGAGAAAGAGAGAAAGACTGATGTTACCAGAAAATTGTTCGATTTTGCAACCGACGTGAGAGAGAATGCGTGAAAGTGTAAGAGTCTGTCTGAAGGGGAATAGACGATGAGCGGGGGTGGGGACGACATGGAGAGGGCGTGTCGCAGCCGTGAAGTATCCTTTAACGCGGGACAGAAGTTGACTAAGACGGCCGATTCAAAACGGTGACTCTTTTTTGCTGGCTCTACCCTTCCTCTTGCTTCCCCCCACAAATATAGAGAATACGTTGTGCCAATACAGTACACAGAGATACATAGTTACGAGATGCGTGGTAGAACTCCGTTTATCAGAACGTCCGCGGAGGAATTTGTGCAAAAGGAAGCGATCGTGCAACGGTATTCTTACCTATCGTAAGATACAGAGATGACTTGAGTGAAAAACACAATCTTCAAACAATGTAAAGAATCAAGAGACTGATGACCTATGCTGACGAGGATCCTTTGGTATTAAGGATCTGTTTATACACAGATAATAATTGAGAAATCGATAACTCGAAATATCTGGAATACTATCCATCTGTGATACCATTCTGGAAAACGAGCAAGAGTTGTAAGATTTTAGCCTTCTGATAAACGAACTCCTACCGCGCATCCAATGCTTGCACGACATATATATTATACGCGGGCATGGAGGGCGATTTAAAGGATCGAAGTCTCTTCATTTCAGAATTGGAGGAGACGTCGAGTGGAGGTGGTGATAGCGGCGAGCCGCCGACTCACATCCGCATCAACTTCGAGCGATGCTTTCGTAAAGAGTTCAGCACGTCGCTGCAGGGTAAAGCCGCGTCGACCGCCGCGGGCGATGATCAGCAACAGCAACAACATTCGGACACTGAGATGGACACGAAGGCAATGTCGAAGGACAGCATAAGCAGTGCCATATTTAGCGTGATGGCCGGTGAGGCGGAAATCAGTCAGAGTGACTTCGAAAGCTCGTTCAAAACCGAGAACGAGCGCACGGAGGGTTCGGTGCGGGACTTCTGCGTGAAGGAGGGCGACGTTTATCGATGCACCGTGTGCCATCGCACGTATACACACATCAGCAACTTCTGCCGGCACTACGTCACCTCGCACAAGCCTAACGTCAAGTACTACCCCTGCCCGGTCTGCTACAAAGAATTCACCAGGAAGGACAACATGGTCGCTCACGTCAAGATCATACATAGTCTTAAACCGCACATGAGTCTCAGCAATAGTGGCAACAGTAATAGTAGCAGCAGTATGGGTCAGCCGCGGTAGACCATCGCTGGCTGGGCGTCCTCTCAGCATGCTTTCTCCCTCAGACCGCGTTTCTTGGATCTTGCGCATAATTCCGTGATGCCGGAAATGCTGTAAATCCTGGTATCATTCATGATATCATACTGTGTCCATGATATGATATTACGAGATATTCTAAGAGTTCGTGACACCAAGATTTTTTATGTTAACCGAAGAAGATTTGATACCGGTGATTAATGAATAGAAAGAACGAAATTTGATGGTGTCATAGGTTATGATAACTAAGGAATTACGATAGGAAAAAAAATGGTGGGGTCTATGATGGATGAATGTTATAGATAGATTCATGGACCTGATGCGCTTGCCAAAATGATAAAGTCGAAGAACGCGAAGAGGGAGAAGAAGGGAGAGGAGCTCAAGAAAAATGTGTAGAGGCCAATATAACGCCTCGAATGAAGTCAGTGTGCTCCTATGAGCAGAAGGAAAGAAGGACGATAGATAGATAGGTACGAGTAAGCGAGAAAACAAGTAGGTAGATAAATGATTGATTTTATAAAGTGGCTGTACTCTTCTGAAATGGCCAGAGAGGGTGGGTAACAAACGGAAAACAAGCGAGTGTGCAAGATTCTAAGCTGATGAACGTCATCGTCGGAGCACACGTTCCTTAGTTTTCGCGCGAGCGTTCTCTGTGGCAGTTTTTCCGGTGTGCGAATTTAATCATTTGGACGTTAATCGTCTCTAATTTATAAGGTGAACATATCTTGCGAAGTGTGTTTTCGCTATTCTAATATTACACGACGTGCATGTTGCATGAGACTAGCTCAATATCTTGATACCAAATCTATGCCTTGGAAGAAGAGTCGTATATTCACATATAAACACTTTGCAGTACTTTTCTACTTCCAAGCCGCAGAATTTCTTTTTAGGAACACTTTAAAGAGACACGCAATATATCGCTCAAATGATTAACGAAGCTGATCTGTCGAGTTATCGACGCTGCGTAATCCGTGATCAGCGAGGCGCGGGTCTGACCAAGTCCAATACGACAAGTCAAGTAAATTATTAAAATAACTTCTATACTTAAATGTATTGGCGAATGTACCATCTGTGACGGTATCCTTTGATATCCCTTTTATTAAAAAAAAGGTTCTGGGTAGCTTTCACTACGTATAATTCGGGCGATGCTGCCCTGAATTTTGTCCCTGTTTCCAGATCTTGGTCCTGATCCTGGTCCTAATATTAGTCCTAGTTATCTTTATCAATCTCCGTGCCTTTGAGGACCCACAATGCGCACGCTTCGGTATTTCGAGTTACGCAACGGTCGTCTTGCGAAGGATCGAGCTTCGATAAACTTCGCTGGAAACTTCCGGAACGATTTGCGCGCGTGTAATGAGTAACGGGCATTAAAGTTACAAAACGAACGAGCTTTACCGCGTTTGTCCCGAAGAGAAAGGGCGAAGCGGATGTAAAAACGAGAGATGGAAGAGGCTTTGTACTGCATCATAAACAAAGAGTTTATATAAATCTAACCGATGCGTTATTTCAACGCACGGTTCAGCGTCGTACAACGGGTAATCAGTTGTAAAAAAGAAACCGGTTGTCGCGTAGCAAAGTAGGAGAGAGGCATCATGTAAATCCAAATCAACGCAGAGAGAAAGAAAGAATATATTTACTATTGCCTGACTATATTACGTTGCAGAAAGAATCAAACACGCCAGCTGACGCAGCTTGGCGATACATTTTTACGAGGTGCGCGCGTGTGTTTTACGCATCCTTTGTTCATGTTCTCCAAACACGGGTCTTTATGCCTGGTAAAAACAAAGAAACAGTAGTTTTCAATATTTATTATTAATATAGATAGAATACCTCGAAGTCATATTCTGAAGAAGTCATTTAGTGATTATATAGCTATACATAACAGCAATAAAAGAAGTTAAGCTCTTGCAAGTTGAGGATACACCAATTATATATAATAATTTGTTACGTAATTGTTGAGCTATTGAAAGAAACTTAATTCAATTTGTAGGAGACAGATTCTTGTCTTTATGATAGAAGAAGGAGACTAGAAGAAAGAATGAAAAAAAAGGTGAATCCCGGTGAAACGTGCGCGCGTACATGCATTATAAATAATAAGGGAACTACGTAGACTGAGTAAATGCAATATATATGTATCGATGACCGTTCGCCATGTTGTTGTTGAGCCGTTTGGATCGCGAAAAGAATGCCGCGGCATTTTTTGGAGGAACGATGTTAAAAGGGACGGAAGGACGGAACGGGGGAAGCGCGCAATCTCGCGAAAGACTGCAGAGTGACGGTTTTAACGACACCAAATACAAGATAGTACTGACATTGGATAGACTGAAGGCACCTTAGTAGTAACTTAACGCCGCCGCCATGCCGGACTGTCCTGTCCTGTTCGGCTGAGTCGATTTCCGGATGTCGACGTGAACATCCGGAACGCTAAGTGGAGAACCTGGTGAACCAAGTGATAACGTAAGAACAGTTTTATGTGTCACTTGTATCAGAACTACACTAAAGCTGTTTTAGTTTAAAAAGTTTTACGTGTGTCGAAAGAATTACTATGTAACGTAGACGGCGCAGTAATAATTCTGCTACGATTGGAAAGAAATTATGTTTTTGAGTTGAGATAACTTATGAATACATATTTATCGTTTTACAAATAAAATATTTTATATATATGTCACTTATTATTGGATCGTCATCAAAGTTATTACTCAATTATTGAAAGATTTTGTTTTTTAATAATTTTTATGAATCTTATTCGATATCTTATTCGAAGTGCGATAGCTTTAAATTAATCATGTTTATTTAATTCTTTATTAATTTCATTTTTTTATTATTTTCTATCCGAAGTTTACCAAGTTTTCAAACTTAACTCTCCGAGTCTTGAATAGTCAATCATCGAGTTTATGTAATTTTACACATACTACATAGTTAAAAATTATGTATACATATATATGAATTCTTTATCTGTTATTTTACTCTTCACAATTTTATCTTAACAATCGGATGAGAATGTCATCAACCGAGACAAGTCGCACGATGGTACGGTAATGGCGGTTAGAGGCTTAGTCGCGAGAAAAAAAAGCACTAAAAGTACGAGATCGTAGCTTACTATATTTTGCACCTTACACTCCGTCGAGCATCCTCCCTCCGTGAGAGGGGCGAGACGATTTATATACAAATTTTTCACTAGTTGGGCATAGACGTTAGACGACTAGAGGCTACATAATAACTATAATTATTATTATTATCACTACTATTAATCAGTTATTACAAGTAACGGAGATCTTCATTGTTACTTTAATGCGCGAGGGGGTTGAATATACCCCGATTGACCAGTGTTGTTCGTTCGTTATTCAAGAGGTATCTAGCGTTGCAAAGATAACAAAAAAGTTATAGTTGTAAGGATCGGATCGTTATCATGAATAATAGTAGGCTTCGTAATATGACCTGGAATAAGTGCTCTCGTTTCAAAGAAACCCATTGAGGTATTTCAAGTTAACGTTTTCCAAATTTTTTACGATCTCTAGGTAGAGCAGTAATCGACCAATGTTACAGAAGTTGAAGTATCGCATTTGAATAGAAACATATTCGCGATATTAAAACACTACCTCAAATAAGAAGAGATACATTTTGGAAGTTAGAGCATGATCTTGAAATGTTTAGAGCAAAGTTATCGAGAACACTTGATCCACATTTATTTGCGGGACTCATTAAGTTTGTGCTGCGATCCGAATGTACTTTTAAGCGAATAGAGAGTTCTATAATACCAGTTTAGGCAGCAAAGATAGCGCAGTAGAATATAGAAGAACGAAAGGGACCTGTGAAAAGGGACAGGGACGGAGGAAGGGGGGGGGGGTTGTTGAGTAGATGAAACGGCATAAAGATCGTTTCGTAAACATTAAAATGGTTAGTGGGCCGTGCCGTAGATTTTCGCGCACTCAGGTCAATTATCCGAATATATTTGAAACTTCGATGGACCAAAGAGCTTCTTACCGATCCTTGTAGATTATTTATCCCAAGCGAGAAAGGATGGGAGCGTCTCGGAGAAATCTTTCGCGAATTCCAAAAGCCCAGGATACGCGGTGCCAAATGCATCTTTTTTGCAAATCTATATATCACAATATCATGCATTGTTAAATTTTGTACAAATTCATAATTTGAAAAGTATTTCAATGGCCAAGATAATAATTAATTAACTAATTAATCATACTAAGGCAAATTAATTCTTGGTCATGAATTAGGCAATAAGAGAGAAGTCTACATACTTATAATATATTATAATATTTTAAAATATCGTTAAATATTAAAAATGGAATATTTATGTAAATGATAACTTATATAAATGATGAACTTATATAACTTATATAAAATTTATGTAAAATAATGATAATTTGTCGTTATTACAGATTTAAGAATTGAGAGCTTGACAAGATTTTGCTAGAATTTATTCATAACGTTCTATATTTTTCTTTGAAATTATTACACGTTAATCGCGGAATTTGGCATCCAATATTCCTTGGGACTACAGAATCTCGCACCGTCAGGTCAATTATTATCCGCAATATTCGAAACCTTGTTGGACCAAAGAGTGTTTATAAACGGTAAAATTCCCGAAAACCCTTAAGGAAAATGACACCAAGTGTGAGTAAAGGGGGACGGTTACGGCCTGGTTCCATGATGGGTTATCATAAGCCCATCCAACGTGTGTATGCGAAGGATTCAGGGGAATAGAATAGATTTCACGAAAAATGGGAAAACAAAAAGTGCAAAGAGGCAGCGGCTAGACAGCTTATATCGATTTTATAGGAGGAGAGGCAAGCAAATAATAATTAAATACACTCACATTTGATAATCACTGAGAGGCTAAGACTAACTCAATTAATTAAAGGGTGAGAAAGACGCGAAGATAGAAAGGATCACCGGAGAGAGAAAATGTCTGCAGGTCGTGATCGATAATTTTTCGAAGAGTTCTTTTTCTGGGACGTTGCAATTTTCTCGAATTTGAGCAAAGTTGATTTTAACAGATCGGATTTATCATTGTTATTGTCATTTGTTGTTTTCTATTATCTTTTTGAAACGAGATCTGCAGGCCTCTTTTCAGTGTGCGGATTGCGATTTTATCAATTTGTACAATAATAGCTTGATTCACCCTAGTCGATGTCTGCGTGAGAAATGCGAAAAAGGGTGTGAGAATTGAAGATCACTGTATCGGCGTGATTTTATCATTCTCATATTTTGTAATTTTCTCTTTCGCGCATTTTAGAAAATCTATGTATACCAAAGGATTATAAATTTACACATATATACGTGGTAGCTTATTATAGCAACTATATCATTTATCATCGCTGAAGTTTCGCTTGACGCTCCTTCGATATGCAAGATGTTCCTAAAAGTTTAGGAAGATTTTAGAAACATTCTGTATATGTCTTTACAAAATTATTGTACAAGTTACAATCGACTTATATTAATTTTAGAATAAGTACTGATACAGTCTCTATAGATTTTTGAAACTTTTAAGAATCATCACAATTGTTTTTTTTTTTTTTTTTTTTTTTTTTTTTTTTTTTTTTTTTTGAAAAAATTTTCCTGTTGTGTTTTTTTTTTTTGGTTAAAAAAAAAAAAAAAAAAAAAAAAATAAAAAAAAAAAAAAAAACCCAAAAGAACAATCCAAATAAAAAAAAAAAAAATCCAGTCCAGAACCCAAACCTGATCCGAGCACAATAAAAAAAAAAAGAGTCCAGTTCAGAACCCAAATCTAA
>Ga0157363_1002621_pt1 | contig 15965 bp, 9 predicted proteins | sample AttsexASBM1_FD_111477 | JGI IMG/M metagenome (GOLD analysis project Ga0157363, IMG submission 111477) | Fungus gardens microbial communities from leaf cutter ant in Ribeirão Preto, State of São Paulo, Brazil - Atta sexdens ASBM1 | ecosystem: Host-associated > Fungi > Mycelium > Unclassified ...
AAGCGTCCTGTTAAAATATTGCAGAATACAAATGAACTATTCCTTGCACGGCAATTGATAGAGCAAGATTCAAAATTTTTTGACCTATGATTTAAAATAAATTCATATAAATTATAAAAAATTTTCGCTTCGAGTCCAAAACTTTGCTGTAGTCGAGAGTTAAACTTTATAATTTAGCTCTACTTTATAATTTAATTCTACAGCTTTAATATTCATGATAATATAACAATTATAACATGACAATTTTTGTCGGTAGATACTTACTATCATCGATATGTTTTTCCTCCATCTCTGGTTCGATTGTTTAAGTTGGAATTAAATGGTCACATACACACAACAATATATTACCTTTCCTAATTTTATAAAGAAAATTTTTTCCTATGCGTTTTTAAACACTTTGCACGATAATATTGTAAAAATGCAATTCGTTTGTAAGTAATAAAGATACCATATCTTTGCTTCGATATATTTGCTTCGACAGTTCGGCAAGAATGTTTGCAGATTATTTTCCGTTGCACAATTTATGTAGTTCCCAAGTCACGATTTTTTGGACCAACAGTAATTATTTTTACTAATCTGATGAAATTCAAATTTTTTTTCTTAATACGTTTTATATTACACAATAATATGATATTGCAAAAATACAAATCATTCGTCATTAATAATAATGAAATGTGAAATATACATGTAGGTCTGTTGACTTTAAGATTCACAGTAAAATTGTAAATACTCTCCATCACATGAGATTTATTGAGTTTACAAATCAGTATATGTAGTAATATTTATGGCGTAATTAAGGAAATAACGTTTTTTTCTGAGAAAATATTGATAATAGACTCGAACGTCATTCAGTACATGATATTGTCAAGACTATCATATAAATGTTTTGTTTGTTGTTGTATAAAATGTTCTGGTTTATAAATGATTGTTACAGATTGGATTTTCCGTGTTTTATCTAAAGAACTCAAACGTCATTAAAGTGAATCATGAAATAGTTTATATGCCCTCATTGTATCTCACAAACATTTTTGATGATCTCACTGCCATTAATATTGCTCAAGAGTTAAATTTAAAAGAAGTTGTGTATGTGTGCGCGCGCGCGCGTGTGTGTGTATGTATATGTGTATTAAAACTCAAAAAATAAAGACAAAACCTAAAAGTAATAAGCCTATCCTATATAATGATAAATTGATAATTATTAAAAAAACAATTTATTATATAAAAAATTACAATGTTAAATACGAGATTCTTCCACAAATAAGTGTGAATAGCATGTTGCAATAAATTTTTGCTTCTCATTAATTCTACTGCAATATTCGAATACCAAATAAGAAGAATTTATCTCTTTAAAAGAAATATATTATTAAAAGAAATGCAGCTTTAATGAACTAATGAGAGCTATTTGGTTAGATTTATATACATATTGATTAGATATAATTTATCTTCTATATTTAATTAATATATGTTCTGTAATTGTACACTATTTTCTGAAAGTAAATGAGCGCATTGCTGACTCACACTGTTAAATATACAGTGCCAAATTTAACTTAATATAAATTGCCACTGCTCCTGAATATATCATCATTTTATACATTATAAAACAATAATTACATTTGACATTATCGTGTCAATTTGACACTATATAATATCAATTTGACACTATATAGTGTCAAATATAAATAATATTATTTGAGTATAAAATAACAATATAATTAAGTGCTGTAATTGAGAAAACATTTTTTTTAAACTATTTAATTTTTAAGTATTTGTTTTTTATTTGTTATCCTTTTATTATATTCTTTTTATCATTTGATTTTAGTTTTTAATTGCATTATTTGTAAAATGTTTTAGTTTTCAATTTTTAATTTTAATTTTTTTATTTTTCATCGTTGCGAATTTTAATGTTTATACGGCCAATGGTGCAATAAATGTAAGTATCCATAACACACATTTTCATGGCAACGTCCTAAAAATGTCCAGAGACGTCTGTCTGTTCTAAAGACATTTCTAGGATGAAGTGTGTTATATGGACTTGTAATAATCATGATTTAATAAATAATACAATAAAATATATTAATAGCTTTGGTCAAGCACTTGATATTCGTATCAAGTAAATATTCATACTAAATTAATTTAATACGATAATGTAATGGCGAATGTTATTGTTACAATACGCATTAAAAAGACGTATCAAATCATAAAAGTATGTACATTTAATATATATACAGGGTGTCCCAAACTTTTTGATACATCGCTTGTGAGCAAGTAGATCTCTGGATTAAATTGAATAAAAAAAATCGTCTACAATTTTCGCAATAATTAACGAGATGTTAATTTTCAAAGTTCGCTGAAAAAGCGGATAAAATTGACGTGATACCATATCGTATAACAAGATTTCTTTCAGAGTTCTTTACATTATCTTAAGCCTATTCTATAATGTGCTTTTCTTCTTTCTTGTTTTTTCCTCTTATCTTTTTGCTTTTTATCTGTTTTTTTGTTTGACGTCCGAGATAAAAGTTGACGAACATCGAAAAAAACAAGAAATACATAGCAAGAAATATAATTGTCGATGAAATAGTTGCAAAAGAGAAAAAAACTAAACAATAAAAAGCAAGAAACAGGAAACAAGAGCACATTGTAGAATAGACTTCTTGAAGAACTCTTAAAGATATTTAAAAATTGTTTCGAATCTTTTACATTCTGCTCATTAAATAACTAAAATTGCGAAAATGATAAACAATTTACCGACTCAATTTAATTCGTTCCTAACTATCTATAAGTACATTGAGAAATGTATGAAACGTATTACATATGTTGTGAAAAACTCAAAGGTCAAATATGTTTGGACTTTATCTCAATAAAAGAAAAATATTGTTTTGATAAAAACTACTTCTACGTAAATTGATTCTTACGTAATTACATATCTTTATCGTATGAAGTTTCATATTTCAAAGTGATTTGTATAAATGTGATATTGCTGTATTACTTGATGTAAATAATATTTCAAATTTAATGTAAATTAGAATACAGTTTATTTAAATAAATTTGTACACTCATATCTTAAAATACGTTACGATTTTTTATTGAACATACGTACAATATTAATATATTGTTTTCAAATGCATCCTTCTTTTAGAATCGCATAAATTTTGTATTAATATTCTATAAAATAAAAAAAAATAATAATACTTATATTGACATGTTACCTAAATTATTATGAAAAATCTTATTATTACATTTTCGTGCAGATTCAGTATTTGTTGTATGACCAGCAGACTTAATTACAAATGAGTCGAAATTTTTATTATCTAAATTGTGATCTATTGGCTCAACTTCTTTACGATATCTTCGTTTATAAGTCGATGATTTGTATGTTTTTCGTTTCTTATGGATATCTCGAAATACTTCACGAATCGATCGCGAATTAGATGCTTGTTTTAGCTCATAGAAAAATACTATTGTAGATGCTAGAAGACCAACAATGAGTACTAAAAATCCAACACCTAATGGTGTCAGCCCAAGGCGTCTATAAATTCCATCAAGACCATCGTGCTCCTTGACAACTTCACGAAGATTGAAACTAATTCTTCGATGCATAACATTATTAAGATGAAAGAGGGCGATACCACTTTCCCTTAACCAAAGCATTATCTAAAAAATAAGTAACTATTTAGATGAGAAAAGTTTCGCTGAACGATATCTTTCGCACGATATCCACTTTTTATCAATGTAGATTTAAATTTTAATCTTGATTTAATTTTATCTTTCTCTAATTCTTATAACTAGAAAAGAATAAATAAGTTCAACTGAACTAAAGTTAATTTACACTGATGGAAACTAACAACAGTTTTTTCATAAGTTTTATTTGTTGAAATAAAAAAGATTATAAATAATTTGATTTTTGTACTTTGAATTATCATTATTATTTTGTACATACTATTTAACATATTTACATTAATTATTATCTGATTAACATTAAATATATAATATGTTTGTATTAATTTCTCATAAAATCAATATCTTAAATATTCTGATAAAGAAAATAATTTTAAATTTAGCTATATAAGCAGTATATTTTTACAATATTTTGTAAATAACAGATATAAGGATAACAATTAAAATGTATGATTGTCATATTACCATGTCGATAGGTTGTAATAGCCACGATTGAACCACAAACGACGAATAATAGTTGCCCGTGCTTTCTTTCATGAGTCTATAATTCTTACAAACACAATTTACGGTTTATTTTGATTATTTTTAATGTTTTAAATAAATGCATTCTTGCTTCTTACTTTAATATACTCGTTGAAGATATCATCTTCAGGAAAGAAGATTGAATCTATGACAAATCCATAAATTGCAAATTTACGCTGTTTGATTAATGTATGTATGTATGCCTCTTGATCTCTCACAGGTGTATATCTTGACGACAACTGGCTTGCGTAAATATCCTAAAATCATGTATGTTTATCGTGTTATTAATAAGAAAAATGACCGTTTGTATCAATATAAATTTTACTTACATCCAAGTCAAGATAGTCAGGCCAATATGGTTCTGGACCTTTATGACCCCATAATAAATTAGCCTCGAGAAATTGACGTATTGTATCGATTCTATAAACAATAAATATAATATTATATGATTTAGATTTGTTTTACTCTAAATATAAACAAAGGACGATTCTCTTTAATAAAAAGGAAAAAGATTCTCCTCAATAAAAGAGAAGTTAGTGTATGTCACAAATAATTGTTCATTAATCAATTAAATTATAATAAAGTTTAGAGATAACACACACACACACACACACACACACGCACGCGCGCGCGCGCGCGCGCACGCACAAATAGTCGTTACCTGTCTTCGTATTCCGAATTCGTAAGTCTTGCTGCAAGACTGCTGCAGAATGCAGTTACCAGTAGAAATCCTGCAGTTTGCCATAAATGCAATTCAAGTCTAGCATTGACAGTGTTTCGAGGCATCCACGTGCCCACTAAACGACCGATCAGTTCCGTAATCGTGCAAAAAATGCTCCGAAAACCTAAGACAATATATTTCAATTAACATTTTGTTTTTTTACAAATCATATCTTTTACTTAGACAGTATTATATCATAGTATGCAACTATAAAATTGAAAGTTTATTATTGTTTTATTATTTTATAAAAACAGAAAAGTTGCAAATAAAGAAAAGAACTGTTTGAATAAAGTATATAACTTTTTATGTCACACAAACATTACCATACGAGTTATAATCTGATAGAGTAATATACGAGTTAGCAGTTTTTAAATCTTATCTTATAAACATGTGCACGAACAGTTAAAAACAGTAATTGTGATTGATTAACCAAATTGATAGCATATTTAGAAAGTTTGCATTTATAAAAAAATTTTAATGACATGCTTTGTTTTTTTATCAGTGTAATAAAAAATGATATTTCTAACTTACGTTTCGGAAATTTTGGATCGACTCTAGCTCGTACATACATATATATACTCTTAACAATCAATGTGATTAATATAAGTATCCAGATGCCCATCGAGAAAGGTCTCATGAGCGCCCAGAAATTGGTGATTGGTTGCGGTCGCGGTACCAAAAATTGCGTTAACATTTGGACCCACGGTGTGGACATATTCACGAATTCGTAGTGATTCGGTGTTAACCGGACATTTCCAAATGCTAAATCAATCTTTATACAAGAGCAAAAATTATTATTCTATTATACTTTATTTGAATTAAAAGAATCTAATATTTAATTTTTTAGGTAAAAGAAGATTTCTATTTAGACCATTTTTTTCTTTTACATTTAAAAAATGAGAAATACTTAGATTAAAAACAAATTTCAACTAATGTAATAATTACAATGAATAAAATATTATTACAGTTCTTATAATTAATGTTCACAATGTTTCAACATTTAGAAAGTTTGCATTTATAAAAAAATTTTAATGACATGTTTTGTATTACTTTATTAGAATTTACATTACTTTAATTCCAATAATTATACTTTTTTCTCTAGTACAAGTTGAATAACGCCGCCATTCCACTCTGTACTATTTATGCGTCGACCGTATCTAAAATAATTAGTTCATTTCTAAGATTAATGTTTGCCATGTATTAATATAATGAATACGTAGAGTTACCTGTAGTTGCTTTTCAATTTTCGTATTGTCCAAGTAAAATTTAATTTCTCCGCCATAACCAAAAATATTTTCATTTCTATTCCATCCTTTTCATTATCTATAAAATATATAAATATGTTATTGTATCACTATTTTGTATTACTATTTTTATAATTATTTAGTTTTTCGTGATTTTTTCAGATTTATCTAATAATTATATATATATATATATATACGTGTAAAACTATTATCTCAAAGATTGTTGCAATAATTAAAGCTGATAAAATTAATTTTAAGTTTAAATAATTTTCAAATAATTCACCGTTATCTGCTAGGAAAACTTCTTCTTCCACGCCGTCAATTACTTTTTTTATTGTTTTATTAAGATAAGAAAAAGGTGGTTGATAAAAAGTACATACTTGCAATTCTCTACCTTTCATATCAACGACATCGAATTCAGACATCAATTCTTCGTAACTATGATATACATTCAAAGCACATAATATATTTGTTTACATATTTTATTAATATAAAAAAGCAGATTAATATTAATATAATAAATTGATAATTTATATTATAAATATATAAAATGGTTATATAAAAATTGCATACCTATGTACTTTTAAAAAAAATCTAGGTTTCAAATAATTTTCTGACAAAGTCCAAATTCCAGATCTTGAAACGATATTTGCGTTGGAATTTCCAAATAAGGAGACATTAAAAAGATTCGAAGTATTTTTTAATTCATCATTAATAATAATAAGAATTTCTGTCGTTGAAATGGATGAAGGCACACTGCGGAAAAAATATATGTACTTACATAAATTTTAGAGTAATATTCGATATTCTTAATAGTCATGTTATTTTATATTTTTCTTTCATTTATATTCTACTTTATATGTTATTATTAAATTTAATTGTATTTTTTCTATATTATTATCATATAAAAAATTAAATTAATCTTGTTTCCAATCTTATTGATTAAGATTTATAATATATCTAGATAATAAGATAATAGATAATAGATAGTAGATAATAATTTTATAATAGATAATAGATAATAGATAAGACAATAGATAGAGATAATAGATCTAAATAAGATAATAGATTTAGATCTAGATAATAGATTTATAATATATCTGTGTTTTATTTTACAATTGCATAGCATTTTTTATTTCTCCATCCGTCAGTCCCAATAAGAAATATCCTTGACAGTCAAAGAGTCTTTCGTGCAGAACATATTCGCGCGGATAAATATTGATAAATTGATGAAGTAAAGTGTCCACATCATAAATCGATTCTAAAAGATAATTTACTTATAGGCTGTACATTATTTTTGTGAAGTACGAATGGAAATACGAACCACTTAAAAAAATATTGCAACATTTGGAGTAAAGAAATGATTTCTTGATCATTGTTGTAAAATTTTCTGTAGAAATCCAGGATTCCATTTTGGAATTTTTCATAATATTTTTCTTATCAGTTAATACCGGAATAATGATGAGTAATAAAACGCCAAACATTGAATTCACTTTCATGATAATTAATTCATTGTAAAAAAATTGTTAGAATTTAACAATATAATCTTCAATAAATATTCTTTAATCATAATCCTTTAACGATAATTAATCATATCATATCATAGGTATGAGTCATAGTATTAATAATGGTATAAATGCAACAATACATGCATAATAAACAATTATGCATGTTTTAAAGTATCAAAACAGAAATGAAAAATATCTCATAAATAAATGATTATGTATATATTTTAATTTTCAATCTATTTACAGCATTGCTTATTTAACTTTTCGGAATTACAAAATGTACTATTATATTAACATATTAATGTATTATTAAGAGTTTTTTTTTAATAAGATTCAAATTAACTTTTTTATTAAGGATAAGTATGACTAAAAAAAATTTTGTTTACTAGAATGTTAAATAGTGTTATTAATAAATGGATATTAAATTGATTTAAATATACTTAAAAAAAAAGAAATCAATTAATTATCAATAATAAGTCAACTTACTCGATTATCGTTATATAAATATACCACAATTTTCTTAATTTTTATACAAATAATATTACGCACAACAACTAGTAACACGTAGTAAGTCTGACATGAGAATGAAAGTCAACTTGGTAGATTACCTGAAATGAAATTGCATGTGATATGATGTCTGTACGAATGTACTTATACGTGCAGTTCCCGTTATAACACTGTGTACATATGAGACACTCGGGGGATGCAATTTGACAGCAGATAACTACCTCGATGGCAATCTTTGAATAAACATGTAGCTAGACCAACATAGCTGATATAAGTATAATTACGCAATGGATAAAAAAACATTTGCTCAATTATCCGCTGCAACGTTGCTTATGACGTTTAATTAGTGATCTATAAAAAATTTACTGATAGTGTACCTCGTAACGACAGTAACGAAGCTAAACATATAGTGAATTCATTATTATCTTGATAAAACAAGGATTGTCTAACAAAGTTACAAAATGTCCTTGGTTCTACTGATCTACATAAAGATACTTAATGTTCAGTCTTTACGTATAGCAGTAAAATATGCTGTTCAATAAAATCAACATTATTCTAACAAATATTTTTCAAACATTTACAATAATACATTTACATGTTGTTGAATTTCGGTAAAATAAATTAAATTGCGTAGTTATTTATTATAACAATATCGAAGATATTGAAAGAAAATTTTCTTCTAAATAATTGTTTAATAATTAATTTAAAAATGTCGAAATTAATTAAATTAATTATATAAAATTAATTAATTAACATTATTAATAACATTCACACAATTAATTCTAATAGTACTTAATTAAACATTTAACAGAAATATTTGATGTTTTAGATTTGTGTTTGATTGTCATCAGATTGTAACTTGCAGAGACATATTTTTACTATCGTAATGCTCGATAGAAAAAAGAATTCATTTAATGCCGTTTCATTTTATAAGTTGTAAAAGAAGAGGAACTATAAAACAATGTTAACAACTTCCTATATGTCATAGAACAGTTGTTTATAACAGTAAAAAATAAAACATGTAAGGTATTAATAAACAATTAACAGAAATATCTTAAACAGAAAGAAAAACAGCTCAATAGAAATATGCATAATAATTTTTTATATTTTGACGTATTTATATTCGCATCATAAATAATAATGACACTGCTGGAATATTAATATTCGTTATCACGAGCGTTCCTAATCGTTCTATGATCAAAATAATTTCTATTAACTACACTGAAAAAAAAAGTTGTTAACTTGACTAAATGCGTTTAGTTTGTAATGATTATTTAGTTAAATTTAGTTAAATTTAATATTTAGATTAATAAAATCTTGTAATTTAAAACTGTTATTTGTTTGAATTAACAAATATTTGCTTGACAATCCGTGACCGCTACATTTAGTTAAATCGACTAATACTTTTTTGAAATAACAACTTCTTTTTCTCAGTGTAATGATCATGAATTAACGATTTGCAAAAACAGACACGAGACCAGTAGATAATTTCACGAGCTTCAAATAAGTAGCCCGTAATAATCATGGGAAGAATTAATTTGTTAATTATTCTTTTAATTATAATTTTTATTTTAAAGTAATTAATACAAAAAATATATTATCATTATTTCATGAGGTTAGAGAAAAGTTGATCGCTTGAAGTAATTTATCTTTTTAACGAGAGAATGATGGGCGAGCAAATTGTGAAGAATTCATTCGTATTACCCGCCTTTAAAGCATCATTCGTTATCCATTCTTCAAGTTATGTAATGCATTTTTATGCTAAATCATACATGAGACGTCGCTACTGTCGTCTTTTCGTGCCAATGGCAGTGTTCTTTTACAATCTAAAATATCTTTCTGTTTTTCTCTGCGAGAAATTTATCTTTTAATAATTCTTTCCAATACACACAAACGCATGCTAATGAGCAGCTGATTGCGTATCTCGAAACAAGTTTTTATTCGCACGACATATTTGAACTGAATGACATAAATATTAGTATGTTCTTTGCTCACAGCATGACATTTATTTGTTGATTCTTATAATTCATTATTTTCATAGTAGTCAAGTATTTCCAAGATGAGTGTTTTCACGATACTTACAAAATTATCCATCAGCATGACAGCAGGTAATATTTTTACTTATTTAATTTTTTTTAATATTTAAATTTATAAATAAATTTTTTTTATTCGAAATCAATTGAAATGATCTTATTACAATTATTATTAAGCATAAATGAGGATTTCAACATTTTTAATGCTAAAATATTTTATCTGATTCATCATTAAATGTCTGTGAAGTTTATATTTATATTTATATAAATTTATATTTATATAAATATATAAATATATAACAGAAAAAAGTAACTTGAGGACTGTTATGTGAAAAAAATTGAATTATTAAAGAATAATTATTAAAGAATATTTTTGTTTATTAAAGAATATTTTTGTTCTTACATATATGAAAAAATATTCAAAAACAGAATGTTGTCACGAAAGAATATTCAAAAAAATATTCAAAAAAATTTTATTTCTTAAAGTGAATTGTGTTACTAATTAAAGTTGTTTAATTTTAAAATATTAAGAATTAAAATACCTATTTTTAAAATATTAAGAATTTAACGAGATTTTATAGATTATTCTATTATTATGTTTAGATATCTATGTAAAATTTGAGCACAATTCTTTCATTGATTAAAAAATGTTTTTCTGTTGGTCTTAATTCTTATATAAAATAGTTTTTTATATACTTATTTGCAAATTTGATAAGGAAGTAATATTAAAAAATAAATAAAATTTTATACATATATTAAAAAACAATAATAAATATTAATGTAAAAATTTATTTATAGAAAATATAATTATAATAAGTTTGACTCTTGGGTATTAGCGCTGTACTATGTGCGCGATGAATTTCAATATTATTAAATTATATCTCTTGAAAAAATTCATAAATATTTTATGTTTTCAACTTGACAGCATTTGACAACTGATAATAATTCCGATAATAAATCGATAATTCTTAGCTGTGCAACCTTAAACTATCTAATTAACTGTTTTTGGCATTTCCCTAGATATAACAAATTTCTTGAAAATCAAAAGATGTGTGTATGATTTTGTGTCACAATTTAAAAATAAATGTTGATGCTCGATCTAAAATTAGCTTCCTGATTTTTTCCTGTGATTTTATATTAATATAATATACGTGGATCGTTTGGTAAATTTCCATGAAATGGCGCTACAATCCATTTGATGACGCGATATCTCGAAAGATCCACTCTTCGAACCCCTTCAGGCTAAATTTCAGTCAGAAAGGACGCATAGTTCACGTTTGATAATCATTTAAATTTACTAAACTTATCAAAAAAACCCATGTAAATGCAAATTTCACAGACATTTAATGATCAGAATAAAATTTTAGCATTTAAAATGTCTTAGAAATGTTGAAATCCTTATTTAAGATAATAATAATATATGCGTTAGTTCGAGTCTTGTATAGAACCATCGTATACATTCTTTCCGTAACCATAATCATAAGATATATCGTAAGAGTTAGCCAATCATAGTAAAAAATTATCAAAAATTTTTAGCTGATTAGCTAATTCTTATACGATACATCTTACAATTATTGTTACGAAAAATAAATAAAATGAGACTATCCTTACTACTGCGAAATTATTGATCCCTTTTATACCGTTAGTACGCGTATCAAATTGGTGCGGATTAAATATTTGATACGTCCTTATTTACACTGATTTGTTTCAGAACGGGTCAAGTTAGGTGACCTGATGTCTTCACTACTTTTCAAGATATAAAACCTCTAATTCTAATTTTAATCTGAAAAGCAGTGGTGAATTTTAATATACGATCTAAAACAAACTAAGCATTTATAGCACGCTGAGATTCTTTGATATCATTTTGATACGCATACCAGTTAGGTCTGATACTCGTAATTCAGAAGTGTCAGATCAAAATAATCCGCCAGCGTTTATATCAAGCACATCAAGTGATTTGATATGGAAAATGACACTTAATATGCATATCAAGTGCTCGGTATAAATTACAAGCAATTAAATATAAGTAAATCACAATAATTAAATATAATTTACACATTTACATATAAATTTCTTATTTTCTGCAAAGCAGACATACGTGTTTAACATAACATGTTTGGGTCTTAGAAAGATATTATTCAAAAATCGGATTCATCGGATTGGGCAATATGGGCGGTCATATGGCGAAAAACTTGCTGAAGAAAGTAATAATCAATTTAAATTTAGTGAGTCATCGTCTCTTTCAACTAAATAATTCTCATTAATAAAAGTTTTTTTTCTTAGAATTATAAACTCACTGTATATGACATAAATAATTCGGCGATGACGAATTTAATGGAAGCGGGAGCAAGTTGTGCGTTAAATGTGGCTGAAATATCGAAGGAAGCTGATGTTATCATCTCAATGTTACCTTCAAATCAGCATGTTCTTGATATCTACACTGGCAAGAATGGCGTGCTTAGGTAAAAAAATGAATTTTAGAAGTCAGCACTTTCTTCAAATAGTGATGTCTAAAATTGATTTGTCAAATAAATAAATTGCAATTTATGTTTGGCTAATTTGTATTTTGTTTTTTAGTGCAGCACAAAAGGATGTTCTACTGATCGATAGCAGTACCGTAGATCCATCAGTGTCTCAATTTATTGCCTTGCAGGCTCGTGAACATAATTTGAGATTTATCGATAGTCCTGTTTCGGGAGGTTAGTTTTAATATTCATGAAAAATCTAAAATGTAAATTTAGAATTACAATAGACTTATTAAATATAGATATAAATTATACTCGAATAAATTATCAATAAATTATCAAATAAAGTAAGAATTAAAGAATTAAAGAATTAAGAATTAAAGAATAAAGAATTAAAGAATTGTTTATTAAATTAATAGGCGTAAACGCAGCCAAGGATGGCACTTTGACATTTATGGTAGGCGGCAAGGAAATGGATTTTAATGATGCGAAACCCATTCTTGGAGCTCTGGGATCTAGAATAGTACATTGCGGTGACGTAGGCATGGGACAGGCGGCTAAGCTGTGTAACAATATGTTATTAGCCATCAGTATGATTGGCACGGCTGAAGCATTCAACCTTGGGCAGAAGTAAGAAACAAATAGGATACACGTAATGCATATTTATGTCAATTTTTTATGTCAGTAGTTTAATGTACGTGATTTATTTTAGGCTAGGCTTAGATGCTAAGATATTGGCGAACGTTGTAAACTCTAGCACAGGCAGATGCTGGTCTTCTGATCTGTATAATCCAGTTCCGGGAATTCTACCTAATGTTCCTAGTTCGAAGAATTATGAGGTAATTGAGTGCAGAATGTTTTTGCGTGATCCGGCTTTTTTCTTATGTTGCAGATTCACTGAAGCAGAATTCAAGAATTTGAGGAATTAACATAATCGGAAAAGATAAATTAACATTATAACACAAAATTTTCGATTATAAAATTAATAGCTCATATGCTTTATTCAGAGAATTCTAACGGACTTTTTATAATAAGTCGTATTAGAACTACTCTCATACACTTACGTAACCATAATCGTAAAGCGTACATAAGAATTAGTCAATCACAGTTAAGAACTGTCAAAAATGTTCAGCTCTGATCGGCTAATTCTCACGGTTACGTGTATGTGCAGTAATGAAAGTATGTGCACTAATTTATTATATCTATAAGTTTTAAGTCTTAAGTCGTAAGAAATTGACAATCATGTTCTTATCACATTCGACTGTGATTGGTCAATTCCTTACGGCTTAAAGCAACAACTTATTGTGGAATGTATGTGTTACAATTTATTTGAAACAAATAATTTAATAGATATATGTAAGAGGATCTAGTCATCTGTTTCATATTCATTCAAATTTATTATCATCATAATTAATTTTTTTCTGATTAATATAAATAAATAATTACATGAATATCGATATTCATCGGTTTTTGTATTTACCTTTCTACCGGCAATGTCAAACTTTAAAGGTTCAGTCGATTTTTTGTAATAATTAATTGTAATAATTAATTTAATTGTAATAATTAAAATATAAACTTTTATGATTATAAAAACTTGTTAAAGTTTAAAAAATTATGAATATATAAGAATTTTTTTCAGATTTTTATATAGTCCAGGACAATATAAAAATCTACATAGAAATTCAAAGACTCAGGTTGCGGACAAAGTGTGAAAATTTCACATTGCCGAAGGAAGATTAAAATTCTTACCTTTTACGATAAGTCATTAATCATAAATCAGAAATTAAAAGCTAAAAATTGACCAATCACAATCATCAATTTTTAACTTTTGATTTCTAATTTATGCTTAATATAGAGAAGGTCTATTATATTTAAGATTGTCTTATGTCTTATGTGTCATGAACACAATCAGACAGCCATATTAGCGTCATACTTCTTCAGAACAGTCTTAAAAGAATGTAATAGAAATAACAATAGTAATGTGAAAAATAATTAAAGAGAAAAACAACTTTGGGAAAATGTTAAAAAAATTGCTCATACAATTATGCATAATTTTATATTTAATTATATTTAAGTAATTTTTTATATTTTTTCAAACTTGATTTTTTCTAAAATAAATAGTATGAAAATTACTCTTTTTACTTATTTCTAATGTTTTCATATTTTACTATTGTTATTTTTATTACTAAAAAGTATTTTTATAAAAGAAAGAAGAATACATGAACATGTATGGACATATTTCATATAAAATTATGTATGTTTATACATATTTATACATATTCATTCATGAAAAAACTTTTTACCGGAATTTATATTACATTTTAAGTATAGTATTTTAAAAACGTAAATCTGTATGTGGCTGTCTGATTGCTTTATGATATATCAAGATTGTACCTAAGATGTTATATCTTAAATATAACAAATAATTATAAATATTAGTTTTTAGTTTTAAAGTAAATAACAAGTCAATACGCATATAGGGCGGTTTCGGCACAACATTGATGGCCAAAGATCTGGGATTGATACAATCCATCGCGACTAGAACGCAAACTGCGATTCCTCTTGGTTCCCTGGCGCATCAGATTTATACAACGATCATCACTCAAGGATTCTCAAATAAGGATTTCAGCGTAATCTATCAATTCCTTAAAGGTAAAAATTGATAAAATTTGAAAATTTATACTATAAGCCTTATTAAATATTTTTGATGTATCGAATGAAGTAAACTATTTTTATTTGGTATATTATTTACAAAATATTTGATATATTTGGTATATTTAGTGTATTATTTACGAAAATTAATGTTTTGGTATATTTAGTATTTTTGGTATATTTGGTATATTTAGTATATTATTTACAAAAGTTAACGTTTTTTGTTTTTTTTTTATCCAACACACTTTTATATCGTGCGATTACAAACTTAAATATACTGCATTATTCGTCCGCGTTCTGTAATCTATAGAGGGCACTAGTCGATAGACAATGTGGTCTATTCTGTAGTATTAACTGACACTCGTTTTTATCATTGTGTACCAATTATTAATTTTAATTTCAGTTCAATTTTCTCTTCATTTTTTAATTCTTAGAACTAGAAAAGATAAAAAGTTAATTGAACTGAGATTAAAATTAAACTACACTGCAAAAATCTGTTTTATATGTAATTTTTTAAATATGTCAGAAAATATAGAAGCACAATTTAAAAAGATAATATTACGCATGTATTTAATATAACAGATATTTAAATTTAAGGTTATTTTTTTATTTATATTTCTTACAAAGATAACTTCTGT
>Ga0157363_1002623_pt1 | contig 15960 bp, 12 predicted proteins | sample AttsexASBM1_FD_111477 | JGI IMG/M metagenome (GOLD analysis project Ga0157363, IMG submission 111477) | Fungus gardens microbial communities from leaf cutter ant in Ribeirão Preto, State of São Paulo, Brazil - Atta sexdens ASBM1 | ecosystem: Host-associated > Fungi > Mycelium > Unclassified ...
GTCCTACTCCACCCGCCGTATTCTCCAGACGTTGCTTCCTCTGACTATCACTTGTTTCGATTAATGGCACACGGACTGGCTGACCACGAAGCACTTCCGGTCTTATGAAGAAGTAAAAAATTGGATCGATTCGTGGATAGCCTCAAAAGATGACCATTTTTTTCGACGCGGGATTCGTACGCTACCCGAAAGATGGGAGAAAGAAGTGGCCAGCGATGGACAATACTTTGAATCATAAATGTATAAGTTTTTTACAATAAAGCCTCGAATTTCGGAAAAAAACGGCGGAAGCAAAGTTGTACACCTAATATATATGTATATATGAGTGATTCTTTGAAAAACCGACATGATATCTCGCCCTATAGTTTTCGATATTGTTTATATTCCGCGAAAGTGTTCTTTAGAAAATTATAATCATATTTTGTTTTTCTTTAAAGCGAATCGTTTAGTCGTAGTACTAATTGCAAAATTATTCGACATTTTGAAAACATCAATTTATTAGTTTTTTTTTACCTATAATAAATATTTTTAAAAATATCAATAATAGTTTCTTATGTAAAAAATTCTCTACTTTTCAATAAAAATAGTCTTGATTAATTTAAATTTCATAAAAGCAGTGAAAACCATATATTTAAAAAAAATGCGTTTTTCTTCATAATCCTAGGCATTTACATTGAAATAAACATTTTTTTTTTAAAACCTAACAATTTTTTACATAAGCAACGGCTTCATTTAAATTCGGAACCAATTTAGTTCAATTACAATAAAATAATTTAGTAAGAGTGGCAAAAAAATTTATGGTATAGGATGGAATAGTGGGTAAGTCGTATTGACGGTTAAATCATACCTCCATTATATTGTCTAAATGAAACATTTTTTTTTTAATGATGATACTGTAATGTAAAAACTACTGTAGTAAAAACTAGTAATTAGATTTAAGAACTGTCATTTTTGTTTTGTCTTCGAGTCCTTTAGAGTGAGATAGTGTTCCTACAATAAGAGTTAGGATAAATCGTCGCCGTTAATAGCCAAATACTATTACAGACACAATAGAGGATATATGATATACAGAAAATATGACACGTCAACACATGTAGCTGAGTTCAATTAAATGATATGGTTAGAAGTAATATTCTTTAACAAATCTCGTGTAAATGATATACTGCCAGCGTTAGATAATGATGAAAATACGAAGGATAACATCAAATACGTGATTTTCTGCAATTTGCTTGTACAACTCGTGGTTGTATTGGCAATTGCAATTCATTTAAAACTAGCGTTGGCTATTACATATAGCGGATTTTGGCAATCAATCAAAAGTTGCGTTGTGACTACGTTGTCCTAACTCTTATTATAGGTCTGTTTTTTATTGCTGCACTCTGAACCGATACAATAAATTAAAATGAAACAAACATATATTTGTTTCACTTCAACTTATTGCATTATTGGCTTCACCTTATTGTTGGAAAGAAGATAACGTTAAAGAAAGAAGAGGAATTGCATCATATAGATACTCTAGATGTAGGACACTAAATGGCGACTTCCGGCTAATTGGTGTCAGTCTCTTTATATCCGCTCTAAAACTTTCTCCCAGTCAGAAATAGATAATGAAATCAATATCAAATCAATGTAGATTCAATATTGATTTGATGCTTTCGATATCGAATCGATATTAATTCGATGTTGATTCCATTAGATACATTCAGCAATATAAATCTGAAATGCGAACTAGATGGCAAGCTTGATCACGTAATCTTCAAGCAATCCGAGTGCCAAGAATTAATTCCAAACGCTACAGAGCTGTAAATTGTCCTTTAAGATTCTAAAATAAAATTTATTTTTATGAATTAATAAAAATTTTATTTTTATGAATAAATAAAAAATACTCTATTAATTGAAAATTTCTTTCGCTTTACTAAAAACTGATAATAGTCTTATATACTAAAAATAGATCGTTACACATTAATTATAGCAGACTCATATGCAAAGTATGTTTTCTTAAAAGAAAATACTACATTGCAAAATAAATTTCAGCAATTTATAAGTTATATTACTTGATTTATATTTGTTAGAGTCTTTAATATATTAATGCAGTTTGATTTTATTTCATTCTATATGTATTCTAATACATAAGCTTTGATTTAAAAATTAACTAGCAAATTCTTTGTTTTCAAATATGTAACTTCAAATTCATAAAGAGGAAAAGAATTAAAAATTTACTTTCCTCATTAAATATTGTACATAATGTACTCCATCAATTTTTATTTGAGCATAGCATTTGATGATAGCAAATTTATTTGAGCGTTTGTAGACTCAGGTATTATAATAGTATATAATACAAATACATTATTTATAAAATAGAAGTATTAAAAGAGAATGTACGTTATGTGATAACGAATCAATTGGATACATTATCATAAATATATAGGTTATGAATTTAATTTAGGCGCGAAAATCTGCATTAGCTCTGCGAGCTCGGTCTTTGAATCCAGACTGGATCAAGCATGGATCAACCTCGATTGACTCTAGAAATGTTAATACAGATGAGATGACACCTAGTAGAAAGATGCAAGTTGCCGAACGATTTTCGAGGTAAAAGAGCAAACGGACACCTCCGATTTGCAATGCTGAACATACCTATTATCATTTCTGACTGGGCTGTTTATGAGTGACATTCAAAATTGATTTTTTTTCAGGTCTGATTTAATAACGTTTTCGGTCCGACCAAATTTGCACTAACCTGGATTGAAGTAATGATGTTTCGTGCTTTCTTATTGGTGGAGCGTGCAACCAATAGCGAAGCACTTTCTATTCCAAATTGATGCAAACCCGATCGGGCCGAAAACGTTATAAGTTTTGGTAAATACAATTTATCTAAGGTGTTATTAGTACAAAGTGGGTAATTGAATTATAGTGTACTACAGGATTATAAATGATATTTAAATTAAAGCTATTCTCTTCGAGTATAACATCAAATTAGCAAAATGTTTGTAAGTTGCTATTAGGAAATTTGTAAAATAGAGAGAGTTAAGTAAATCGTACTTATTGCTTTATATCGATACGATTTTCGCAAGTGAAACAAACTTCCATAATCTTCTCGTGGCTCGTACGCATTATTAGGTTACATAATTAGCATCGGACACGAAGAATTATTAAAAGACCTATAATGCAAAAACTCTGAAGAATTTCGAAGAATAACCAAAATCAGTATATTAAAACTTCTCCAGTGAACACAAATAAGTTACATGTAACATACCTGTTAGTTGTAATTTCCTATTCATAACCGTAATATAACTCGTATGTTATATTGTCGAAATTATATTGGGAAATTATAACCAATAGATACATAACATGTAACTTGTGTTCACTGGGAAAATTTTAATGTACTGATTTTATAATGATTCAGAACTGTCTCATCTCCGATTTCGATTAGGTTCATTTAACGCGTTTTTGCATAAAATGAAAAAAATCTGACAGAAAAAAGTGTCGGACTGCCTTGCAAAGCGAGATATTAAAATTTAATAATAACTATTGAGGTTAAGAAATCTGTCACTGCGAAATACTGCGATGAAAACATGTGCTGGGCTACATTCAAGGACATTATTCTGTAATTATCTTTATACGTCTATCGATACGTTGTGATGTCGTTGCGCAGATATTTTATATGAAAAAGCTGCACAATGACGCTGACAACTATCGGTATGTGTGTAAAACAATTACAGGAGCTTTCCAACAAGAGATACAAATTGACACAAATTGACATTGATTGAGAATCATTCTGTCCTTGTTCAATAATCAGTTTCATTTTTTATATAAAAATCAATTCTTATCTCTCTCTTACAAAAATAAAAATAAGAGAAATAATCTTCAATAGCTTTGATCTTGACAAATGTTATCCAAGATATGATCCTGAATAATATTCAAGAGGTTTTAGCCATCGGTCGGACCTTGCGTAATGCTAATGCCGGCAGTATTGTAATTTTCGAGGCTTATAACTCGAAAGGTAATAAGGCTCAATAACTTTATTATAATGTTTTGCAAAACTTTCGATTATTAGATACTGGAATAAAAAGTTCCATTAAAAAAGATCAACGTGACCTGACCTTGGTCAGGCGACGCCACCTAAGATCAAACTGATTAAATCAGTAAATAGATCTTTTTAAATCCTACAACTTTTGTCTGAACACTTTTACGATTGGATCCTGCGAATATAAGAGAGCTAAACAGGTGGTTTGAAACTGACTGAAACACCCGTATATATACAGTATGTCCCATTTTTCATTGATCATCTTAAATATTTCTTGGACAGTGCATTTTAAGGAAAAACGTTTCAAACAAAAGTTTTGGAACTTCGAGGGGGACATAAGATGGTATCATTGGTTTGACGTTCTTGGTGTTGTCAAGGTAAGAGCAAGGTCACTTTGAATTTTTTAAATGGAACTCCCCATTTTTTATTACATATTTTTGTAGCTTATCTCGAGAGTTTTCTAAAATATTATAATTAAGTTCATTTTCATTAAGTACTTTTCGAGTTATAAGGTTTGTAAGTCATACCACCACCGGCATTAACATTATCCAAGGTGTCCAATCGATAGCTAAAACTTCTTGAATATTGTTCAGGATCATGACTTGGATAACATAAGTCAAGATCAAGGTCATGGGAGATTATTCCTCTTATTTTCATTTATGCATTAAAAATTTATTTTTACATAAAAATGAAAATAAGAGGTACAATCTTTAAGAGGTTTTAGCCGTCGGTCAGATACCTTGAGTAATACTAATGCTGCCGGTACTGTAACTTTCAAGTCTTATAATTCGCAAAGTACTTAATGAAAAAATATTTTATTATAAATATTCTGAAAAGCTTTCGAGGCAGCTGCTAAGCTGCAAGAATATGTAATAAAAAATGAGGGGACCTCATTTAAAAAATTCGAAATGACCTTGATGATTCCACCAAGTTAAATCAATGGCACTATCTTATGTTCCCCTGGAAGTCCCAAAACTTTTGTCTAAAACATTTTTCCCTAAAATGTACTGTTTAAGAGATATTTCAATTCGAAATGTTCCGGAGATTTAAATAGTTCCCCAATCGGATCTCCGGGGGGGAACAGATTTGAGCAGAGTCAAAGCGACGATGAATGTAGAAAGATCAACATAAGTACATGGAATGCGGAGTTTATTTGAGGCAGGAAAACTAGCCAAATCTAAGAAATGAAGATGTTTGACATCGATATACTGGATGTAAAGGAAACTTGGAGGCCGGATGCCGGAGTGTGCAATATCCGAGGAAGTGTGTTCTGTTATTCGGGCAATCATCGGTAGGGAGACAGGAATCATCGGAAGGGAGTTGGAATTATTGTGTCAGAACGTCTTAGAAACTGCATCATCGACTTCCGTATTTAGATAGAATAGCGATGAGATTTAATGACTCGCTAATTTAAATATCATTCGGATATACGCGCTAACTGCCGATGCATCAGATGAGGAGATAAAAATATTCTATGAGCAGATAAAAGAAATGTTACAGTTCATCAGAAAACACAATATTAACATAATCATGAGCAACTTCAACTCTAGACTAGGGAAAGGAAGGTTTGAGGATTTGGTGAGCCTATTTGAACTGGGAACAAAAAAGGAGAGAACGTCTCATGCATTTTGCCAGGAAGAAGACATGAAAGTTACCAACACATTTACCACTTAGGAGATTATATTATATATATGGAGATTTCCCAAAGACAGTCGAGGAACATAAATCGTAATCAGATAGACTTTATACTCATCAATAAATGTTTTAGATCTTCAATTAACAAAGTAAGCACCTATCCTAAAGCAACTGTACCCTCTGATCATATACTATTAATGGCAATCAAAATTAAAGCATAAAAAATAGATTTCAAAACGAGAAATAGCCTATGAAAGACTTAAACAAGAACATATAAGAAGAGCAGTAAGTCAGGAAATAAATAGCAACATAGAAAAGTGTTAAATCCAAAAGGAAGTGAGCAAGATCCAACTAGAATATGGGAAGAGTTAAAAAATGCCATGATAAGTATCGCAAAAAATAAATTAGGATATCGAGAGAAGGACCAGAGGTAGAATTGGATGACAGATGAGATTCTCTCGCTCATGGGTAAACGACGAACATATAAAAATCAAGCAGACCTACGCAGATATAATGAAACTCAGAGAAAAATAAGAGCAAAGATAGCAAAGAACATGTACTAACTAAAACAATAATGCGAGGAAATGGAAAAACTGCAAACAATTTCACGATAATTTCAATCTACATTAAAAAAATGAAAGAAACAGCCGAAATCTATCGTAAAAAGACGTTTTTTGCGATAGTTGATAAAAACAACAAAATGGTCAATGGTATCCTAAAGAAGAAGAGAATATGGGAGGAAGTCTTTTTGCAAATGAGAGACCAGACAGACAAATAGAGATAAACAACAACAATCTCACTGGACCACTAATCACAAAGGGGGAAATTGAAAAAGCAATAAAAATCAAAAACAAACAAAGCAACAGGTTCAGTGCCATCGGAACTACTAAAACTGTTGGATGAGAAAGGAATGACACTTCTTCTTAAAATTTTCAATAAAATATACATAGGAATATATCCTGATCAATGGCTTTCCTCAACCTTTATCAAAAAAGAACAACGCGAAGAAATATGCAGATCATAGATTAGTCAGTATAAATCATGCTTTAAAATTATTTCTAAAAATTCTACATCAAAGAAAAAGGGCGAGAGGAGCCTTAATAACTCTCAGTTTGGGTTCAGGCAGGAGCTAGGTATGAGAGAATCAATAGTAGCAACACAAGTTTTGGTGCAAAATTGCTATAACCAGAGGAAAGATGTTTGTACTTCATAGATTACGAGAAGACCTTCGATAGAGCAACATCACAGGCTTATGGAAGTTTTCCGAAAAACTGAAATAGATACAAAAGATATCCAATGTATCAAAAATTTATATTAGAATCAAAAAGCACAAATCTGGGTTGATGGAGAGGAAATCAGCGAAATTGAAATTTGTAGAAGCGTTCGACAGGAATGTGTTCTCTCACTTCTTCTGTTTAATCTAGATTCTGAAATTATTTTCCAAGAAGCACTCGAGGACATTAAGGACAAAGGATTTCATTCAATGGAGAATGGCTGAATAACATTCGATATGCAGACGACACAATATTAATTGCAAATAACATAGATGATCTGGAACAACTTCTTAACATGGGATTAAACATCAATACTAAGAAAACAAAATTCATGTATTTCATTTCAATTATTACCCGAGAACCGAATATATTCAGAAAAAGCTTAATACTAGAAGATAGATAGAGCGAGTGAACAAGTTTAAATATCTAGGAATGTGGCTGTGTGAAAATTGGACATCAAAAACAGAAATAAAATGCCTCGCAGGGCAATCATTTAAAAAAATCCTCACCAATACGGATTTCGATCTAAATCTGAGAATTAAATTCATTAGATGGTATATATGATCGGTGCTTTTATATGGTATGGAGGGATGAAGATTTCCGAAATGAATAGACTAGAAGCCTTTGAAATATGAGTCTGTCGCAGAGTCCTTAAGATACCGTGAACGACGAGGACCAACGGTTTTGAGACGAATGAATAAGGATCGAGAGATATGATAAAAAGAAGGAAAACAGCATATTTAGGATACATCATGCACAATATAAAATACGAACTGCTACGGAGAATTATACAAAGAAAGATCAAAGAAAGAAAAGAAGTGGGATGTAAGAAATTATCTTGGCTCCGTAATATAAGGCAGTGGATAGAACCGCGCAGTGGAAGAACTGGTACATACAGCAAGGAACGAAAAGATGCCAAATGTGAACAAATATCCATTAATGGATAAGCATACGAAGAAGAAATATTTAAGATAATCGATTAAAATGGGACACCCTATATATACACAGGGTGAGGCAGTAATTCTGTCTACTTAAAATATTTTCGCTATTTTTTAGAGATATGAAATAATATATTGAAATTGTATAGCATCAAGAGGAGTACAATATACTATTAATAGTTTTTCTAGGTGGAAGCGCTTCGGAAATTTCGAAGTCATCTCCATTTTTTTTAATGAAATTAAATGATTTTTTTAAATATAATATGATTCCTCTAATTATTCTGTATATAAAAGTAGTGATATCAAAAAACCAATAGTTTACGAGATATTTTATACTTTATTCTGGCATATATTGAAATATTAAATAACTCGTAAACTATTAATTTTTTGACAATTGTATTTTAATATTTTTATATGCAGAATAATAAAATGAATCAATTGATGGAAACATATAGTTGCTTAAAAAATTATCCTTTTTTGCATAAATTTCTTTTTAAAGCAACTATGTGTTTTCTTTCCACCAAATGATTTATCTCATTATTTTGTTCATAAAAGCATTAAGGTACGAAATTTATAAAAAAATTAATAGTTTACGAGTTATGTAATATCAATATATGCCAGAATAAAGTATAAAATATCTCATAAACTGATTTTTTGACATCACTACCATACAATACTTTTATATGCAGAATAATTAGAGAAATTATATTATGTAAAAAAAAATCATACAATTTCATTTTAAAAAATGGACGTGACTTGAAATCTCCAAAGCGCCTTCATCTGTAGAAAAATAGTATCTATATTAAATAGTATGTTGTACTCCTCTTCATGCTATATTTCAATAAATATATCATTTCATATTTCTAAAAACAGTGAAAATATTCTAAGTGGACAGAATTACTGCCCCATCCTCACCATGTATATACACACAGGTGTCTGAAATTTTTTGCCAAACACTTTTGTGTAGATAGAGCAGACTAAACTAAGTCGAAAAGTCTTCTACCAGTCATTTTTTTTCTACCAGTCAATTTTCGCAATAGTTAACAAAATATTAATTACTAAAAGTTGCAAAATATTGATCTTGAATAATTTTTTATTCAAATACTATCAACTTTACAGAAAAATTGCACCAGATAAAAATCATTTATTTTCTTCTCATAAAACTTTGAGAATTTTTTCAGAATTTTTTATCAACTTTTTAGTACTACATTTTCTTATTTTTACTGCATTTTTTAATTTTTAATTTTAATTTTTAACATGACAAAATAAGGTATTAAAAAATTCTGAAAAATTTTTTTAAAAATTCTCAGAATTTTAGGAGAAAATATACAATTTTTATTGCTTGCTGTTTTTCTGTAAAGTTGATAGTAAAGTATAGTTTGAGTAAAAAAATTATTGAAAACCACCGATATTTAGTAATTAATATCTTACTAACTATTGCGAAAATTGTAAAATCGTAGAGGACTTTTCGACTCAATTTAATCCGCTCTATGTACACAAGACCGCTTAGTAAAAAATTTCGGGACCTGTATAGGCACGCACACACATGCACGCATGCATTCACGCATCTTAATGTTATTAATTTTAATAAATGTATCTTACAATGGCTATGATTACACCATATGCTTAGTCCGCGACCTATACGATAGGTGTCCTTATTTATAGATAGATTAAACAAAGGCGCTTATCGTATAGGCCGCGAATTAAGCGCACAGTGTAACTAGGCCATTGTCTCAACTGTTTTTAATCTTAGAGTTTTGTATACGAGCTTTTATCCTTTTTTCTTTATGTTACTATTAAAATAAGGTAAAGTATAGTCTCATAAATTTTTAAACAAGAACAATAGGTTGTCAATTAAGATTTATTTAAACATTTAAACGTACACATACACTGGTCCCGATGTGTATGTTTATATAATTTAGTACTTTTTTATTATTATTATTTTTATTATTAATATTTTATATTTGATACTAATATTATATGTAATTTAATATTAATATTAATAAATTATTTAAATTTATAATATTAATATTTTAGACAACCAAAAGTTCTTGTATATCTTTATAAAATCTAAAATCGAAACGCAATCTCAATACTTTCTTCGATTGTGTCATATATATACGCATATATTTAGGAAATCTTAACTTAAGCGTACACTACATAAAAGGCCTGTTTAGTGGACACTCGCGAAAATAAACCTGCACATATTCAAATTAAAATGGAATCAGATGTATAATATACATATGCTATTTTATAAAAAAATTATTTCATTGCTTTGCATAAGTATTATTTGGGAATGTTTGAAATAATCTCAGTTAACATCATTGATATGGTATATTTTCGTACAGAGAATATTAAAAAACAAAATGAACCCGTTGACAACAGAATCAAATGACTTAAGGCCAAAATCTATTTTAAATATACAATGATTATATTTTAGATACGTTTCAAAGACATGAAACACATGCGGTATCATTTTATCCTTTTTTATTCTTCTTATGTGAACAACAAGGACAAATGATGCATCATGCGCTTCGTGTGTAATTCGGAACGCATCCATACTACACTATTAACTATCTATACAAGGTACTCAAGTATGTATGCGCTTCTGCATCCACCATCTTGCCTGCATACCATCTTGCAAATTGAATACATAATGTATCACATGCATATTGTACTATTCATTTTTACAGATTCAAATTTTTCTGAGACTTTTTTTTAATCATATTGTACAACCACTTTTTCATAATTTGCACAGCGAGCGCATACGTTATTTAAGAGATAAAGAGGTAAACAAGTACATTTCCAAAATCTCTACTGTATAAATCTTTACATATCTCATATGTTTCTAAAACAATTTTTGGATAGGTTTTAGTCGTTGCACAGTGGTCCTAATAATGATTATGTGCAAGCAACAAATATCGATAAAGCCACCACGAAGCAGGCCATAAAGTGCATTTTCATGTATTATAACTGTGTAGATACATATATTTTTATCTCACTGTAGTATTAACTTTTTTATAATAAATAGCACAATAACATTAATGTTTCCTTATTACATGGTGGTTCTTTGCTGAATATGTGCACACATTGGAACATATTATCAAATATAGCAAGCGTTATCGTTTGTTGAGGATATTGACGAAAGTTCGAAATTTTGTTTGCGGTTCTGGCATTTGCGCCAGTGTCTCCTCCATCATATTCCTTAATTTCGCTAGATCGGGCATTTTTTCACACGACTCGATATTTAACAGCTCCATGAAAAATTGTTCCCATGCAGCTCTCTTAGCATACCTGTAATAAGAAAAGATGTGCAGAATGTATGATTAACGCTTTTTCACGCGATATAAATATGGATCCCTTTTGGATTAATTATATATTTATTATTTGTATACCTTGGTAATTTCGAGGCAATAAACCAACGGCCGCCCACATTTGACACTTTCATATAATTGCCAAACAATAAACAATGACTGGTCGCCGCTAGACAATATAAATCAGTCTGATATGTCCATGGTCTTCCAGTTTGCATTTCGATACAAGTAAAATCTTCCGTTTTTATAACTTGCATAAACGTTGTATTTTCTGGGAACAGTTTCATGTCTATGCTACATCCGAAATCTATCAATTGTATAGTTAGCCTTACATCTTGCGTAGGTCTGTTGATGATTATAGAGCAATTATAGAGATATTCATAACCTAATGTATGATAATTAAAAAGAATAAACTATTCAGTTATCGATTTGCAAATTTAGAATTAATCAATTCCTATTCTTGTAAAATTTATATTACTAATTTTAAGTAGGAAATTCCTTTTCTTTAAGAATGATAGTGCAATTATTGTTAATTATTGTTACACAAATTTTTAAAAATGATCATTAATAAAAATGTTCTTAACTGTAACATATCTTATTTAACATTAAAAACAATTACATTATTATTATCATTATTATTATTATTATTATTAAATAATCAATGATTATTATTTATCAAATAGAAAAAAGTTGCTAAAAAAATAATACTAACAACCGCATTAATAAAAAATTATCTGGCTTTATGTCTCCATGTATTATTTGGCATTTATGTAAGTACTCCACGATTTGAAGCATTTCAATTGTGAAGAAAATAGTTAAAGTTTCCGATAGAAGTTTGCCAGTGGCAAGTTTTATCTGATTTGTCACTTCTAATAACGTTCCGAATTTAGAATATTCTGAAACTAGTATACTTCCATTATTAGCCACATATGCCATCGTTACATCCATAAAACTGCGTAACTGAAAAAAAATATTATAATATTATGGAAGGAGAATTAATTTGTTGATAATAAAAGTAATCTTTATTTAACAATATTTGTGCTATACTATACCATATGTGGATTTGTAAGACGTATTTTTATTTCTCGTACGATATAGTATTCCCAAACCCAAGCAGGTCTTTGCGTTTTAAGAGCAACAATCTCGCCTGTTTGCAAATTAACTGCTTTATAAACTGTTCCATACATTCCTTTCCCAAGGCACTTTTCCAAATCATACGCTTCGGTGTCTGGAGAGAGAGCGTAAAATATAGATTAATATAAAAAATAAAAGCTTGTAAATATCTTACAATACATAAATCTGAATCCATGTAAATTGAACACTAACCAAGCGTAATCATAGTAGAAGGCACAAGCTTATTTAGATTGGTATCTATTCTTTTGTATCCATCTGCATGATGAGATTGCGGAAATTTAATTTTTTTCAATAGGCCAGCTATTAAGTTTTTATCGAATGGATTTATATCTTTCAATGGAAGCTCGAAGCATTCTTCCTCCATTTGTTCCATAGGTTCATGCTCCTCGCACTCCATGGTGCTAACTTTTTCTGAATTATCTTCTTCATTAAGTTTTAAATTTATGGATTTTCTTAGATCGCAATTATTCTTTATTTCGGATGTAATTTGATCAACATGCCGTTGTACTGTACGTGGACTTTGAGCGTGCATTGCCTGAATCTGTGCATGCTGCTTTTGTTCATAAGGTTGATTCACAGATAATAGAGATTCGTTTGACTCCTCTTCTAGAACTTTATGTAGAATTACAAAGTTAAAACATTTTCATATTTTTCAATTAAATGAAAAGCCTGTGCAAAATATTTAATCATTTATTTAATTATAATTTGAACAACTACTTTTCGGAAATTAGGCTCATCCATCCATCAGTCAATTTTTATTTTAACTATCTGCTAAAACGACTGTCATTAATTCATGACATCTTAAGACTCTACTTAAGGTCTTAGGTCTAAGAACCAACACGTAAATACTGGCCTAAATCTCTTAAATATGTACAATTACGATATAAAAATAGATTATACTTATTACTAACGAAATTTTTTATACATACTTGTATCCACAGGTTGTTCTTTAAAAGGAATCACATCTTCTCTCGTTATTGCAAAGGTTAATCCAGTTGTTTTGGTATAATTACTACTCCCTGAACTGCTTGATACATATTCTCGTGTAGATTCTAATATCACGCTTAATTTATCATCACTTTCGATATTAGGTGCTTCTGCAACTCTATTTAACATAAATAAAACTTAAATGTTTTATCATATACTTCCGACAAATCAAAAACTGATTAATACATACGGTTGGGATACAGTATTCTGATTTGAAAATGAATCATCTTTTATTCTGTATGATGGTTTAAAATGATTAATCATTGGTGTAGAACTTGTTAATGGTACATTAAAGGCTTCTGTAAAACATGTTTCATTAGCAACTGAAAGAGGAGTTATACCCAAGCTTTCATCGATATAAAGATTATTTTCGTCTGGTTTGGGTATCATATTTTCTTCTAGGGCACCATTATAATCCACAACAATAGCATTCTCTTTATCTTCCGCGCTTTCAAGATATTTGATATCTTTACGATTCATCCCAGGCGATTTAATGTATGGTAACTCAGATGGCATTCTGTATGGTTTGCTCGTTTCAATTTCAGAATCGGTATAAGGAGAGAAATGTAACTGTTTTTGTGATTCTATGTTTTGCTGAGGCAGCATAGGTGCTTCAATTGGATATTGTTGATAGCTGATATCATTGGGTAATATGTTACCATAAATGGGATGCTGCATATGTTGTATGTGTTGCTGCACATGTTGTGGTTGCTGAGAATGTAAAATATGTTGATTGTGTGGAGATTGATGATGATTATGTGATGATTGATGATGATTGAGTGGAGATTGATGATGATTGTGTGAAGACTGATGATTGTGCGGAGACTGATGATGATGACTGTGCGAAGATTGGTGATGATGAATATGCGGTTGATGATGCGGCATTTGATTATGAGGCGATTGTAAATGCTGCGGATGAGGAAGAGACTGATGATGCACAGTATGCATTTGCTGATGCGATGGAATCAACTGCTGATGGTGATGTTGAGAATGGTGCTGCCGAGGATGTGGTTGCTGCACTTGATCATGATGCTGCTGTAATAAAAAATGTACATTATATTAAATCCTTTTTCAAATGGAAATATTTTATTTTTACAATATAAATATTAATTTTTTTCGCTCGTATAACTTACAACAAATTAATAAATAGTAAAATCTAGGTCAATATATTAAACGAGCTATAGTTAGATGTAAATAATATTAATCACAAATTATAATTTTCCGACGATAAGTTTCCACGATACGTTTCGATTATACTTAATTCTCATCAACCGCAAAATACCCAAATATATAAATCTAATCCAAAAATCTAATTATATTAACATATTATGAGAATCATTTCACGTTCGAGTTACAATAGATAATATAACAGATTTTTAAGAATCATCTCATCTTCGTGTTACAAAGGCTGCTATATCATAACCATATCACCAACATTTATATGATCTGACATACATAAGCTACATCATTAATATGATTGGAATTTATTCATTTATTCATACTGACTGTCCTTTCTCGCTATTAACCGACGAATTGATTCAGAATCATAACTCTTCACTACATCATTTATTATTATCAAGTTTGACTACTGGTTTGACCTGAGTTTTACTATTTATTTTATTTTTATTATTTTAGGCTCTTGTTAAATATAAATGTATATATAATCAAAAGCAATAGATTGTATTTATACAATAGATCCATCAATATCAAGTTATTAATTATTAATTTTGCTCTTTAATCAAATTAACCCTAGCTCGCCACCATAGAGTACAACGTATCTTATGTGATTTTTTATTGTGATTGCTATAACTTTTTTGTAATGTAATTTAAAAATCTGGATTGAAGTTCAAAAATACTTGAACTATCCATAGATACGATAAGCTTGCAAGAGTAATTTTTTTTTATTTTCAATGTGAGAGTGCACGAAAGTTCAGAGAATACTTGGGACCCACATGTGGCTAGCTCATAAGTTTTCTGCATTCTTAATATTTCTTTATTTTTTGTTAAATATACGTTTACTACGGATTAGTATAACTGTCGGATAGTATAAAAATAAATAATTCTATTTGAAAATGTAGAATTAAAAAAAATTATTTCAATATAAATAGTAGAAATTTTATCAATATAATAAATAGTATAAATTTTAGTCAGCCTTTGTCAGTCTTGAAATCGCTTGGGCGGATGTATTGTTTCAAATCGAGCATCATCCTCTAAATTAAATCCTAATAAATTCTAATAAATTTAATTATATATACTATAATAATATTTATATATGTACAATCTTATCTACCATTTTATATTGTTCAAGGAACAAAATTTTATGTTTCAGTTGTAAAATTATGATATATAGATTTTTTAAATATCGATTTTCAATAGTTCAATTAGTTCAAATAATTATATTTTTTTGAGCGATTGATATTTTTTAAGTATACTATTTTTTTGTTAGTCCAAAAGGTTACTAAAAACGTCACGTTTTGTTGCTTAAAATTTAAAAATTTAAGAATTTTATAAATCCAAAGTAATCAATTTTTGTGAATTTTTTCAATAAAAATTTTTGTTTAATATTAATTGAAAATCAAATATTTATCAAATATTATATTTATATTTATTTCTTTGTTTGATTTTAAGGCATAAATTTCATACGTTTTGAA
>Ga0157363_1002624_pt1 | contig 15959 bp, 18 predicted proteins | sample AttsexASBM1_FD_111477 | JGI IMG/M metagenome (GOLD analysis project Ga0157363, IMG submission 111477) | Fungus gardens microbial communities from leaf cutter ant in Ribeirão Preto, State of São Paulo, Brazil - Atta sexdens ASBM1 | ecosystem: Host-associated > Fungi > Mycelium > Unclassified ...
GGTCGTCCGGTCCGGAAAAACTCTGTGCTTGCTTCTTGATATTACACTTCTTCTCGAACACCGAGAGCGAGTCCATGACGAGACCATAGCATCGCATGCGTAGATTGGCCTGTTCTTGGCGAGGGTCATTTGCAGGAGATCCCGCGAACCAATGCTCCAACCCAATATTATTGAGGTCAAAGACGTGTGCACAGATCAAAGGCAGACGTATAGCGCCTGACATTCAGTGGTCAATGAACGACAGACACTCATAATTGAAACAATCGGACCTTCCACATAGTCCAGCTGTTGATAGTCTCCAATTATTTCACGCAATTTTTCGAAATCAAGAATTCGGGAGCCTCTGGTGAATAGCCTTAGTGTCGGATATGAGTACATATGCTGATACCAATTTGAAGGTAGTCTTACTGCAAGGATTCAGTAAGCCACTTCTGTCCCTCAATTGAACTCATCGTCTCGACGGCCTTCTGGATGTTTTCCCGTGCCTATTACACCAAAATCAGACGTTATGTGAGTTTCAAAGCGCCAATGATGACAGACTTTGTATAGCATCACATCATCCGTGCTACAGAATGAACCGCATCTTCGCTGGATGACTTCACTGATGGTATCAACCTAGAATATCAACAGGGTCAGATGTAGGTATACATCTTGTGCAAGAACTCCTACGCTAATTTGCTGCCCACTCTGCTGATCTATGACGACATTAACTAAAGCCCTCGATATTGTCATACCATTCTGTGTCGTGATAAGATCTTCCAAGGTCAGGCCAGCGATTATCTTCTGTGTCTCCTTATCGCAGCTGTATGTGAAATTCCTGATCAATATGTGGATTTCAGTATCTGCAAGAACACTGACCTGGAAATAAGCTCATTGATACGGTAGTCATTCAAGAGGAGGACAAAGGACAGCCCTTCAATGGTTCGAGTGAGAAGATTTGTGAGCTCCATTATAGAAAGCTGCTCAGTCTATTTCACAGTCAGCGATTCAAAAGTAGTCGAAGGTTCGTTTATTGACCTTCAAAGCCTCCTGGTTTAGGGTCGTATCACCGGGGGAAGCATGAAAGATATGAGGGTTTCGATCCAGGAATTCCTTGAGCGCGGAGAGATTTTTCTGGATCATGGCAAGGGTATGCTCTGGAACGTTCAGCTGTTGCTTTTCCTCTGGCCTGCAAAGAAAATCAGGAAGGCTTGAAGACCATGATGACAGAAGGTATGATCGCACCCTATTTTCGTTAACTTGGCTTTCCACGCCGGACGGACAAGACGCGCGAAGTAAAGAACGAAACCTTCACGACGGCCACTAAAAAATGTCGAGCCCTGTGTATCAGCTGGATTATCCAGAGAAAGGATCAGCCCTGTCCAGTATTCAGCTCATATGGAATGGGTGCACACCGGTTCCATATGTGGCTCTTTCAGACCAGACTGGGCGCTCTCCGAAGTCGTAAAATGCCTGTTTAGCGGCGGCAACTATTTCTGGGGATGCATGGGTAACCAATCCGTCTGGTGACATCGTTCCATCCAAGAACGTGTTACCAGCTGAAAGCGCAAGAAGCATAGAACACGTCTGATCACGTCCGAAGCTGAAGATCAAATGAGTCTATGTTGTATACAACACAAAACAACAAAATCACATACCTGTCTCTGAAATCTATGATTGGTTGTACGTTGTTTCCGCTTTGCAGCTCCTCCACCACAGCCTTGAGATAGTCCACGGCCCGCCGTTTGCCCAAAAAGGACAGGCCAATGTTGGTCAAGACCATGAATTGCTGGGAGGGCTCAGTGAATTGTCTTCCCAGCTCGTTGATCACTGATGGGCTTGGCGTGTTCGGGGGTACAGTCGTCACATCCCTGGGTAGAGATGCTATTGCCCACGTTCTACCTGGGATTGATAGCAATGAAGCGTTCTCTGTTAGAGGAGGTTGTGAAGGTGAAGCAGTATAACCACCACCACCATATGTTCCATAGGGTTGATGTGGCTGTTGACCTTGTTGTGTTGCATTCAACTGCCCGAGCGAGCCGATTCGTGTCAAATCGGGAGAAGCACATATAATATAATCTCTTCCGTCCGAGTCACACTGCTGTGCAGCGGCGAGAAGACCATCACAGTAGCAAGCACTCTCAATATTAGACATTACAAAACCATGCGCCGGTTTGTGGGGAGGCTGCCCAAAAGACGTAGTGGATTGTAAGTTTGCCTGTTCGTCAGGATGAAGGAGGTTAGGAGGGGGGAATCTGACATGGGAGAGCTGCAACGATCGAATAGTATTGGTTGTTGGGGTATGGGTAAAACCGTAAGTTGGTGCAGGTCCAAAATACAACCTGACACCGTGGGTAGTGACAGCCAGCAATTGAATACCCGAACGCGAATCCTGGGGTGCCACAACGTGGAGAGAGACAATCTGGAAGGACTGTGGTGTCAAAGTAGGAAACCCAGCTGCTTTGTCTCGTGCAATTTTGTAGATATTCGAAAGCGTCTGGAGGTGTTGAAGAGTTTTTGCTCCGTTCGGCTTATAGACTGATAAGACATTATTCTCGCTGAGAGTGTAAAGACAGTCTCTTGAGGTGTCAGCGGTAACAATCACTATCCTATCTGCACCAGAGCTAGAGTGCTATATCGTGAAACATTGGAAACTTGCTTACCATCGTTGTTCGGTGCTGCAAAGCGAGGGAGCAAGCTTTGGACATGACCAACAGAATGATTGATGAGTTGAATCCTCTTGCCAAACCAAGCATCCTGTCGCTGATAGAAAAATTCGTACAAACACCCGTCCTGAGCACCTGCCATGAAGATTCGCCCATCTGGCATCCCAGCAATGGAGACTACCCCAACTTGCGTCAAGGCCTTGATGCCTGTGACAAAAAACTCAACCCCCTTTCGAGGTCGATCATCAGATCCAGGCGTTAACGAAAGTCCGAGCAGGGATATGGAACTGGAGGTACATAAGACAAGCAAGTGGGATATCTCTTCAACGAAAACCGCTGCTCTGGGACGGACAAGGGCAACAAAGGTGATAATCTCGGGTTGGCCAGTGAAAGAGCTCAGCTCTTTCCTGCAAAAGGATGAGTATATAGCGATATAGCGATATAGTGTAGAATGATACCCACCCCTCATTGTAATCCCATAGAAATAACATATGGTCAATGGTGATCCATGCTAGTTCGACTTCTGGCAACAAGCCCATATGACATGTGACTCCAGTAGCTTTACATAGGTTTGAGATAATTGAGCCTCATTAAAAGAATCCTTGCCACTCACTTTCATAACACGAAAGGAGATCCTCAGGAATGGGTATGAATCTTCGTTTCTGGTAAGGGACTCGAGTGTCATCGGGGAATATACTATAGGATGCCGATGCTTGACCCCCAGCTGGCTGCACTCAGATAGAAGGGGACGCGTTAATTCAAGATACACTTACAGGCAGTCAAGGCTTCTCCGAGATCTGGAATTACTTGTGAATCTTTCACGAACTGGTCATGGATTACTCTGCTGGCGTTCTGCAAAGCAGGCAAGTTGACATGTTTTTGTTTTGATGAATGGGGCAGCCTCGACACAGCCGAGAAATCATAGGCTCCAGAGGCGGAGGAAGCCATGGATATAGCGGAGCTGTTCCAAACGCGTTCGATTTCAACACGTGTTGGGAACGCGTGGGAAACCTGGGATCAACTATTGTTAACACAATGGCATTGTTCTAGTTTCATGAAACTTTCAATTCTCTGACTCCCTAATGTATTATTTCTTCCGCTCAGGGTAATGCCGAACGGGGCTTCACTCTTCTCACAACAATTCCACGACCACCCGTCATTTCTTGATGACCACACAACACATACCAACTCTCGCTGAGGCACTAAGGATACATCGTTCTCCCTGGGGTCCAGCTGACAATAAGACGAAGGTTTTTTATCAACTTGTAATAGCTTTTTACCATCCAACATTTCGCTTTCACCTGCCAAGGATAAGCCGATCAGGATGGGGTACTTGCATTGGTGACAACGCCGAGGTAGAAAAGCTCGAGTTTCTAGGTGATGGGGCCATCGGGGACTCAGTCGGGGACATCGTAACACAGCTACGTCCCGATGGCAGCCCACACATCTATACGGTGAGATAGCGTCCTGGAAATATGAAGTAACGGCTTTGGAGTGACCTAAACCTCTCAAAGCAAGTCAAGCAAATCCTTACATGCAATGCCTTCTTCGCGCAGCTAATGTTCAGATATGGTGTTGCCAAGCACAACAATAGTACTAAAGAAGCCGCAGATGCCTTTGAAACTGTTATTGGTCTGTTCAAGAGGGAGCGAGGCGCACAAGGGGTTGAAGATTGGACATGGGAATATTTTGGGCCCATTGTTTTTGCGGCATGGGAGGTCTGGGATGAACTGCAGTATGTCGATGCAACTCGTTTCAAATACCGGATATCGCCTTATGACATACCTTGTCCAAAGGCGGAGATACGTATTCCGAGGATACTATATTCCGCACAAAGAGATACAGATGAGTGTTGAAAGTCGAAGGAGATACTTATGTAGGTGACAGTTGGAGTCCTTTCCAAGATCAGTGCTGATCGGTGGCCACAGTGGCACAAAGCCCACGTCAGTCATCGGGCAAGGGAACGAGAGATGATCCATTTGTTGTTGAATAAGGAAGTATTTGTCGTCTAGTGATATATTATATCAGCGCCCAAAGGTGCAAGGTATTGCGAAGACAGCTACTTACCATGTGCAACAATTAGGTCGTTCACCCCGAAAACCGATTGTCGGATCCCTTGATTTGAACTGTTTGAGCTGGGACCATCCAAAAATTGAGATTAAGATGTAGCCATAGACTTGTCAATTTACTATTTCCCATCCTGCTTATCTCCCCTCAGATCTTCCGCCGCATTCACGACATCTCAGCGCTAACCATGATCAAGCAGTCCTCTCTCTCAAGCAGTACGTGGGCCAGGCAGCCATCCACGACAAATCTTTGCAGACCCCTTTCGTTCAACGATTTGCGTGAAACCTCGAGGCAAGGACCTGAGGCCGATCTCTCCTCACACACCAAAAGAAATTCTCAACGAGTCCGGTCAAATACAACAAAATTTCTATGGGTACGTGGCCACTTGTTGGGTGAGGGCAGTTACGGCCGGGTGTTCATAGCTTTGAATGCCAATACTGGAGAGCTCATGGCTGTGAAGCAAGTTGGGATAAAGGGAAATCACAAGCCAGCCCATCAGGACGCTCTCAGGTTCCTCGCTTTTGAGAATGAGACCTTGAGAGAGCTCGACCATCCAAATATCGTGAAGTATCTTGGCTACGAAGCTTCCTCGGAAACTCTTAGTCTGTGCGTCGATCTTATATATCTATTCATGATGCCCCCTGCTCTTACAAGCACCTTTGATAGCTTCTTGGAGTATGTTCCTGGAGGAACAATTGCAGCATTACTCAACCAACACGGCCGATTTCGTGAGGAAGTCACAAAATTCTTTACGAAGCAGATTCTTGATGGCCTTGGATATCTTCACTCGCGTGGTATCCTCCACAGGGTAAGCCACCTATGCATCATCTGCAGTCTACTAGATGCGATTGGTCTTTTCTAGGACCTAAAACCTGATAACATCCTCGTAGACCCCACCGGTGTCTGCAAAATTTCGGACTTTGGAATTTCGAAACACGTCGGGGATATGTACAAGGCCGGAAAACATACTCTTATGAAGGGAACTATCCACTACATGGCACCAGAAATACTGGGGTCGATCGGAGGGAGTTACGATGGGAAGATCGACATCTGGAGTGTAGGATGCATGATCATAGAAATGTGGTCAGGTGAGAAGCCATGGGGGCCAGACGCGATCTGGGTAGTAATCATGCAGAAGGTACGACTACATTTTACTATTGAGTTTTTTATTGTTGAGGACACTCCCTTAACAGCTGTTGGTGCTGCAGACACCCCCGCCCCTGGCCGCGAAGTTGGTGGAGGAGTTGTCACCAGATGCTCATAACTTCAAGGAATCCTGTTTCTGGATGTGAGTGAGATCTGTCAACCTTGGACCAGGACCTTGATTGAATGACCATAGAGACCCTATCCAACGACCATCAGCTGTCGAATTAAAAAACCATTCGTACCTCAGACTCCCGCACTACTGGAATTTCAGCACAAAACGTATTTCCCATCCATCTGGAGAGAAACGAATCGGCTCGAGTAGTTGTAAACAAGATAACTACGACGATGAAACTACCCTCAGACCCAGTGGAAATAACCGGGACTCTACCTTGCGGCCACAGAATGATCATCAAAAAACTGACAACTCAGCTCCAGTTCCCAAGATTCCGAGGGGTCCGAGTCCGCCAATTGTAGTCATTAAACCTATCCCACCACGTGCTCCATCACCCTCATCCGTCGAATTCTCGGGACAAGATCGCACGACATCTGGTTCTTCAACATCTTCCCGACAGAAATCATCGCCGGGTAGAAGACGTAGATACGAATATCACGTGACCAACCCAGGAGATGACGGTGTACCACCTAATTACCAATTTGTTCCCTCTCCTCTTCCACAAGCCCCGTCCTATTCTGCTTTCCTGGCACCCTCATCCAAAAATAATGCAAACTGCATGCCTGACAGCGTGCCACCAACGAATCCGTCTCATTCGACTCCACATCTTGTTCCTACTCCTCCAGCATCAAGCGACGTTCCATATTTCCACCCTTCCAATGTCTCATTATCCTCTTCCTCCTCGCTTCTTCAGCCACCTAGTGGAATGGACGACTCAACTTGGAAACGGCTGCCTGTTGTTGCACGCCCTCATAGTTCCAATGCAACTTTATCTTCGAGTTTTAGTCACAAGCAAAATAGTAGCTCCTCTTTCCGTCGATATCATCGCCAGCCAACCCAACTACAGATGCCGCCAGCGTCTGATGTACCTCCACCCACACTCTCCACTAGGGTTCCTTGTGCACAGCCTTCTCCTACTGTTCCTGGTATGATGGAGGGACTGCCAACACAATTGGCACTAGGACGTCCGAATGCCGATGATGTCGTTCGACACTTGGGTACTTATTTTCCTGACCATGATTTGGATCAACTAGTCATCGTACCTTCGCCTTCAATACATCTCACGGAAAGGCCTACCACTCCCTATCGGTACGGTGATCTTGCCTCTGCAGCGGACAATGAGACTGCTCCCGGTCCTTCAACTCCTTATCAACACAGAATCATCGACGAACAATTTTCTCTTCCCCGCACCACAAGGGAGAGGCTTGTTGATTCTGGCAATCTTCGCGCCAGTAGCCATCTGTATGATCATCAACGGGGAGATATTGCAGCAGCGGCTCTCCATCGCAATGTCGATAGACCCGAAAAAACCAAGAGTATCCGCCAGCTTGCTGAAGAATGGCAGTTCAATCCGGATAAAGCCCATAGACATGCTTTGTAAGATGTCAACTAGGGACTGTATGCTTCAATTCACCACCCACATGGTTCTGCATACAGTGATTTTTCAGAAACCTTTCACAGGCCAAGAATTGACGGTTGCATTTGTCTCTTGGCGAGCGGCGTCATTCGGATTATGATGGTAATTTTGAACGACAGAATCTCTGAGCTATCAATAAATTCTAGTTTTTTGTCAATCACGGCGTGATTTGGTGTTGATATTTCAACATCTCTACTATTGAAGTCCTCCCGTTGACTTCATTTTCTTCCTTCCTTGCAACATCTTGTCTCTTGTCTCTTTATCTTTACCCTTGTCCGGTTCATGTTGTAGATCACCCAGGGTTTCCTGTCCGAACCCATTATTAATGTTTTCACCCTGATATCATTTGGATTTCACATCTCAACCGCCCACTCCTATTAATAAGCCTATCTACAAATATTACACTGTACAAGAATATAATATAATATGTTTTAATGCACCTCAGCGATGTTCACCTTCATTATGAAACTGTGCTCAAATTCATAGACGAAGAAATGAACACCATAGCCAGAGTCCGTGCCAATCGACCTAACCTATCAACTTGATACAATAAACACCTAGAAGTGCTCCTTCGCAAATGTAAAGTCAATGGTCGTACTTGAGTACTTATTGGTTGCTTCCTTGAGAGCCTTGGCTATGACAGGAGGGCCACAGAAATAAGTCTAATAAAGCACCATCAATACATCATCATCAGTCAAGAAAACATAAGTGGACGAACGCAAACTTTGGTCTTGAGTTGCGACTTGCTACCAGGAAGATAACTGCCACTTTCGATAGCCGACCTCATACGAGAGTAGATCGAGTCCCAGTCAGGCCTTCCAAACATGGTACGAGTGCGAAGAAGGGTCAGAGGATCGTAATCCGCCCCTGCATCGTTGACAGCTATGTTCCAAAGCATGTCCTCACCAATCTTTTGGGTCAGATAAATATTGATGCGAAGGAAATTGGCTATAAAATGGGGAAGGTTTCGGCACTAAGAATCACAGGTTTGCAAGTGAATACTTACGATCGGCTTGGGCAGCCTCGACCTCTTGCAATAAGCTTTGGAACCAGCCGAAGGAGGGAGAGTCGCGGCAGATCCAGAAGAACTCAACACGACGGAGACTTCCAAGCGTACCACGCTTCTGTCTATACCAAATGTGTTTCAGAATAGAAGCAAAAGGTGTAACACCTATAATACATATTGTTAAAAAGACATTATTGTCAGCATCCACTCAGCCGTAATGACAGCAGAGCCACGTGAACAAGATATCACTCACCAATTCCCGCGCCAATGAGCATAGCAACTTCGGCTTTGAAAACATCCTCAGCAGGGGCACCGTAGGGACCATCGATACGAACTGCAGGTAATGTGACTGCCAATGATGATGTATCAATCTCCACAAAATCGCCTTGGCTCAAGTTCTTCTCTTTGCCATTCATTGCAGCTCGCGTCATGGCCGTGACGGCAGCAGGACCGACACCGAGACGTTCGCCCAATGACTCAGTCCAGTCACCAACTTGACGAATATGAATTGAGAGGTAAGGATCTTCAGGTGCCGAGGTGATGGTAAACTAGTGCCCAATGTTCGAAATTTTTACTTGGGCGAGTAAAGTACGGTCACTTACGGGATGCCACTGGAATTTAGAGAGCTCCGGAATCTGTACAAAGAGCCACTGGCCAGCAACATATTTGAAGCTGGGTTTGATGATACGCAGCTCCATAGCACCTGGTGACGATAACAATGGCAACAGCAGATCCGGGATGTCAGTTTTTTACATCACATCGCAATGTTGTGAGCTAAAGGAAAAAAGACATACCACTAGGGTGGACCAAAACCTTCGATAAACGAGTGGGCCAGCGAGCACGGATTTCCCTCCAAACACGTTCACCAAAATAGAGGATGCCAGGCCAGATTATGAACCTCCAGCTTTCGTAACCAAGGCAGTGCCCTACCCTGTAGAATGGGAAGGTTGCGGAGTAGTCAGGGTCAACAGAGTCGCGAACAAAGCACCCGGTGGCATGGGTGTAAAGACCTATCATGAAGAAGAACGCAAGATGATGAGTGTACCAGAAAGCCTCAAAACATTGCTTGCGAATCTTTTGATGAGCGGTGGAATACATGAGCACCATGATGAGGAGCATGAAATGACCAGTAATTCCTCCTGCTTGGGTATAATGAATCTGCAATGCGAACTGCTTTCGGACCTCTGATATCCATGAGTACATGATGCAGCACTCAGTTGAGAAAATGCTACATACGCGATCTTTCAACATTAATGAAGTTTACGTAGTGTGCAGTGGTATGAACCATTGCCCAGAAGGCCATGGAGTATGCGACCTGACGGTGGAACCAGATATTCTCATCGGCGGGGAAGAGCCAAGTCAAGTGAGGACGAATAACCCGAATGATGTTGCGAAGCATTGGAAGGAGGATAAGACCACCATCGTATGCGAGGACAAGACCAGCCCCACGCGAAGCCCAAACCGACCATGTAAGACCATTGAGTGCAGCCAGCCGTAAGTTTGTTGCCTATGATACATGTATTAAGATAAAGCCTCCTGTGAGCCATTAATGCACACCTGGCTATACCAGCCATACGAAAAGAGTGCTAAGTGGGAACCGTAAAAGAAAGCATTGAAGGCCAGCCTTCTGGGGACCAAGAACTCTCTGTGGAACCAAGTTTCGCCCATTTGCTCTGATTCTAAACAATGAACGTCGGGGCCAGCCAGACTTGAGGGAAGAAGAAGAGAAAAGGAAGGCGGAGCAAAAAGAGGGTAGGATAGGATAGGAAGATGGGAAAAAGCTGGTTGCTTTTTGGTCGCTTTTTGTTGTGGTCATGGTGATTGTTTTGACATCCGGATGATGAGTGTTATTATTATCACACGTTTCGAGGTTACAATGTTACAACTTGACTAGTGATACCATCAGTTATAAATGCACTGCTTGAATTACTCCTCATAGCGATAAGCGACCATGGCCTCAATCCTGTGAACGTCGGTGCTGAAACTACGCATCTTAACTTGCTGGCTCTTGCTTGCCTCAATAGCGAGCGGATCAGTGTCAACCCATTCACCTGCGGGCACCTCAGCTGACTCGCTAGTATATGCTAGAATATTGAAAACTGTTGGCTCCTGAATCACGGGGAGATATGTGACCATCGATATAATTTGTTTGAGGATGGCACGGATTTCCGATTGTATCTCAGCTTCTGGTTTGGGCCCTTTTCTAGGAAAATGCATCGACAAGCGACTTGGTGTAAACACTACAGACTGACATGGAATATGCACTTACGACCCTGATCCATCTGTGGGAGGTTCTACGAGTTTAATGTCAAACACCCAACGTTCTAGAGGTGTACGAGTATCCTTAGAGATAATCGCGAGGACAAGTTGAGTAACAGAACTGGTTGAAAGCCACTCTGATCCGAGAAAATTATAAGCGACTTGGAAAAGCAGCAGATGCTGTATGACACACTTTGCACTTGTGCAAGAATGCTACATTGTTCCTAAGTCCATCTATGTTAAGACGCCGTTGATATGAATTCGTACCGTTCAAGGTAATTTTCTAATGCAAGGTCTTGAGTTACGAGTACTGTTTGACCGTATTTTTTGACCATATGAAAGTCATCTGACGGATATACTTCTCTCTGGAAAAGGATGCTACGTTATGTGAGAGGATGCAAGCCGACCATTGTTGCAAGACGAACGTGTTAACGGCATATTTGAAGAACTCAGTAACCAGAGCACAGGAACCTTTGAGGGTGATCGCTTGTCGTTTAGCCTGTTTTGAGGCCATGGTCCTGCAGCTGAGAACCGACGCGACTTTATAACGAAACACGCGATCACGTGCCCTTGGCCCAACGACCTCGCAGGTCTCGACAAGATTTATTTCCTCACAATGTCGACAGCAACTCCTCCAGCTTCCTCACAGTCTCCTGCAGCAGCAACACCAGCTAACATCTCTCAAGAACCCACAAATGTCTCTAATATTGCCGACCGTATTGTTCTGGAGTATCTTCACTCTCGAGGATATGCTTCTGCTGAAAAGGCATTCAAAGACGAAATAGATGCCAGCTCTCCATCCGACAAGGGTAAACAGCCAGAAATCATCCCCCCGGAGGAATTGGTCAAATCTCTCGCTGTCTTCGCTCAGAAGCCGGCACGTGCAACTGACAATGTGCTTAAAGACTCGTCTACCGTACTGAGTGAAGTCTCGTCTCTGGGAAATTCACAGAATATCCAATCATTACTCGCAAGCATCGGTTCTGTCGGTGCAGAGGAGATATTGTCTCTGGATCCGACTGATAAACAGGAAGGGTTTAGGGAACTTGAGGCGTGGGTGGATGGATCATTGGATATGTATCGGGTTCGTCGGTCCTCTGTCATTCGTGTGGTCCTATGCCCATGGAAGTCATCCCGTAGCCTGAGTTCAGGCCAATACTATTTCCCATATTTTGTCATTTTTACTTGGACCTCATTCAACACGGTTTCCAAGACGCCGGTTCGTCTCTTCGTCAATACGTCAGGATACCGTTCTTGAAACGTCTGTTCAACAGCTCTTCGCTTCTTCTCAACATTCTCTCCCTCATTACCCTCTTCACACCACACTACTCTCCTCCATCTTTCAACTCTTCTTCTACCTGCACATGTGCAAAGTGACGACATCGCACAGCGATTTCGGAATGAAAAGTATATTGTCCGGATGAGTCGTTCAGGTTTCAGCCTTCTTCTTGGATGGCTGACAGAGGGCTTTGGTGGCGAATCCTTCGGCTCAGGTGGCGGATTTACAGGTGAGAAAGGAAAACGAGGACGTGCTGCCGTTATGCGTGTGGTCAATAACCATCTTCGATTTGATGGTAAGGCTTTCAAATTTTACCCATGGTTTGAATGAATCCGATATCATGGCAGTGACCTCCACTAACCCTACCGCAACACCACCCCATGCATGGGAGGAATCCACTGGTCTCCTCTCCCAACTAATACCCAAGACGAACGGTTCGATGTCTACGACAACCGCGACGAACCCATCTGCCTTCAACGCTCTCAAAACTGATCTCAAGCTCGGTCCAGCTCCCATGTCTGAGGACCTTCGCACTGAAGCCGAACGGGTGTTACGAGAACAGGCAATGGTCGAGCGAGATCCTAATGTTCATCTAGACCTTCAACTGCTACGACCGCAACCATTCGTTGGGGTGACAGCACCTGCAGAGGCTGAGATGTTACCACTCCCACCCATGTTCATGACAGTGGACGTTGACAGAGAGGTCAATGCAATCAGAGATGCCAGAAAAAGGATCAGGCTAGATCCCTCAGCACTGAGTGGCGTCGATCCAAACTCACTGCAGGCTGCCTCTCTCAAGGCACGCGCATTGCCTAGTATTTGCGCATATACTCTACATGATGTTGCTGAAGGGTACGTCTGACCAATCGATGTGCAAAGCTCAAAGACATTAACATTGGGACAAGGGCACCATGTTGTACATTTTCCATGGATACGTCGCTAATGGCCGTTGGTTTCGCTGAGAGCTACATCCGCCTATGGAGTCTCAAAGGGGAAAAGTTGCGGGCCTTGAGAAATGATTTCTCAGCAACCAACATCAGAGATAGTGAGTGATAATTATCAAATTTCTTACTGAGTCAACTAGATTTCCGTTTCAGATGCATCCCTCGCCCGTCTTCGTGAAAAGAAAGCCAGTACAACACGCAAACTTATCGGCCATAGTGGTCCTGTCTATTCAGTCTCGTTTGACCCAGTTTCTGGATCAGCTGCTCCCCCCAAATACTTGCTTTCAGCTTCAGCAGATGCAACGGCAAGATTATGGTCGATGGATACAATGACTAATATTGTTGCATTTCGAGGACACGAGAATCCGGTGTGGGACGTTAAATGGAGTCCAAAGGGGATTTATTTTGCAACTGGGAGCCGGGATCGTACAGCAAGACTTTGGTCGACCGACAGGACATCGTGCCTCAGAGTGTACGCAGGGCATCTCAGTGATGTTGATGTAAGTGCCCTTTGAGAGTTTTATTACTTCATTTTGATACAGTTTTATTGTATAGTGTGTGCAATTCCACCCGAACTCGTTGTACCTCGCTACGGGATCGAGTGATCGGACAGCGCGCCTATGGGACGTCCAACGAGGCAACTGTGTACGTGTGTTCATCGGCCACCAAGGAGCCGTGTCTGCACTTGCTCTGAGTCCAGATGGGCGGTATCTAGCAACAACAGGTCAGCAGTTTTTCCAATTGATCAGATGCGAAAGGGCTCATTATCTACAGGTGAAGATCTTGCGATCAATCTCTGGGACTTGGGCTCAGGAAAACGAATCAAAAAGATGATCGGGCACAATGCGTCCATATATTCATTGGCCTTCAGTGCGGAATCGTCTTTACTTGTGAGTGGTGGTGCGGATTGGACCGTAAGATGCTGGGATGTGAAGAGCGCTGGTGGGACGGGGAATGACAAGCCTAAGGAAAACGGGATATTCAGTACGCAGGAGAACGGAGTAACTGACTACGGTGAGGATGAAGCGACTGAGACGTATGTTTTTCAATTTTTGATCGGCATTTCTTCGCTTACAGCAGATCACAGGATTGATCTATTGGCCACTTTTCCTACAAAGAGGACACCCGTCATTGATGTACAGTTTACACCCCGAAATCTATGCTTGGTAGGCGGAGTATATCAGGCACCAGAAACTCGGTGAAATATGTAACATTTCCAGGACCTCTTGGACCGGTGTAGCTATTTTCAATTAGTTAGTCATTGGTGCATCTAGATGCATAGCCTAGCATTGTATCATTCAATCGCAGTGCTATGGGCACAAAATGTAGAACGAGGCTTAAATGCTCCATTAAAGGCCTTGGACGGTATTTCTCGGGCCAGTGCTTGAATTTGAGGTAGAAATGAGTACATTAAGAACAAGAACTGGAACACAAGAACTGTTCTGCACATTCAATCCGCATTCACGTGATGGTTAATTGAGGTTCGCGGGCTTACTGCTCTTGTCTTCGTCATTTCCAACGCTCTCATTTATCAACTCAATCCATAGCTTGAAGATGGTATGCATCAATTATTCAAGAGCACAAGTCTCGTACCGTTCGCTGACTTTTGATATCCCTCTTGGGTGGCAATACCAGTCGAACGCATCTGGCATGAACATTGATGCCATTGGTCAACAGGACATACCCCTCTCAAACCCCCAGATAAAAGATGTTCATCCGATGTTACTCCAAGGTACGCTTCTGAAATCGCCACTGATCGACTGCATATCCTCTGCTCTGGATTATGAATGAGGGAGGAGTGCGAAGCATGGTCACTTCACTTGTATCGTAATCAATTCTCAACGAATGTCTTGTGCTTTACGCCGTGTGTGTGCGAAAATTTTGCAGGTCCTAGCTCCCGTGACCGCGAGCATCTCCGGGAAATCCAGGTGAAGGTGCACATTCGGCGTCCTGAAAAGGACTCCTGGGTATACCTTGGTCGAGGAACAGTATTGCAAGAGATTAATGGACACTCGTCCCGTGTCGGTTCGTATCTATCTTAATCACTGCCGCTCAGAGTCCCCTTCCTCTGTCATGATACTCTCAGGCATTGATGTTCTACTGTGACTTTTCTAGTTGTTCGCAACAATTCAACAGGGAAGATAATCGCTGTCTTCAGTGAAGTATGTTACATTACCCTTGTGGAGAGATACAATCTTGGATTCTCATGCTTTATCGATCACACCAATTTCCTATGTAGTGTTCAGACTTGCAGGTCGAAAAACGAGGCAACTTCATTATTATCATGTGTGTTGAAGCCAGCCGTGTCATATCCTGGTCTCTAAATGTATGTTCTCCTCACATACAAATCCCTTTTCTGATATGAACTCGGATTTACTTCAGGCAATGAACAACTCAGATACTCTCCGTCTGTTGGCGAGCATTGAACTTGCATGTTATCGCTGCAAACAGGCGCTTATGGACCCACGCCTACACTTCAAGGCACGTCGTCTGGTTGAACGCATCATCAAAGATGACCGCCGAAAACGACATCGACGTCGTAAGGATCAAGATGCTATGATTGATGCATTTGCTCGTCAAACCTTGACCAATGAGCTCCCGATCCAACCTATGTTATCATCAGCTCAGAATGAAGGCGTTGTTGCTCCCCTCGTTGAGACAATGAACTCATTGGTCGTTTCTGAAGAGCAAATAGCACATCCGGCGTTGACAACATGAGCCCAGAGATGAGAATCAATCACTGAAATTGATGTTGTCTGTGTTCCTGTTTGAGATCGTATTCCCGCCCTCTTTGTGCTGTTTTTTCTCCCAGTTCTCTACCGTCTGTCTGTTCATTGCTTGGTGTAATTATAGCCCAGTGGATGGCTTTCTTGATTTCCATTGTCTCCAAACCTCAGATGCTCTGTACATTAAAGACGCATCAGAAGCAAACGGTATTCATGTTAGTTGTGCTCTGTACGATTGCGTCAGCAATTCCGGTGATTGCCTTTAATTAAACCATTTTACTATGACAAATGATTATAA
>Ga0157363_1002625_pt1 | contig 15958 bp, 4 predicted proteins | sample AttsexASBM1_FD_111477 | JGI IMG/M metagenome (GOLD analysis project Ga0157363, IMG submission 111477) | Fungus gardens microbial communities from leaf cutter ant in Ribeirão Preto, State of São Paulo, Brazil - Atta sexdens ASBM1 | ecosystem: Host-associated > Fungi > Mycelium > Unclassified ...
CCACCGCTATGCCGGTCTTCGACGTCAAAATCATCGTTCTTGAAGCGTTGAAACTACTCACGACACGTTCTTTCACTAATAGCGGCCTCACCATAAGTATTTGAGAGCATTCGATGAGCCTCACCCGCAGATTTCTTCATATTGAAGCAAAAAATTAAAACCTCTCGCAAAAGACGAGAATTTGGCTCGTAAACTGACATTTTCAATCGAGAATAACTTTATGATGCAGACACAAATCGACACTAATGTTTCTATGGGGTTGACAGATGCTCAAGTTTATTGTATGACGTCTATGATCTATTTATTTCGATCACCACTTATCGCTAAAGCCATCTATAGGAAAACGGCGGAAGCAAAGTTGTACACCTAATATATTAAAATTTAAATTTTCTGCGTTTCAATTTTCCTTCAACATCGGCACGAATACTTAAGTTTCATTGTATAAAGATAGTACTACATGGATTATATTTTTTATTTAATTTGGTATGGGATTTAGTTTTGCGCCAATTGTTGTATTAAATCTTTTATATGAATGATACATTTTATTAAAATTAAATAAATAGCAAATATAGTACCACTTGGGTTTTACTTTTTAATTTGATAGAATTTAACTTGGTTAATTAATATTGTATCATTTAATTTTTAATTTTGTACAATGGTCTTTTTCAAGGATTAATAATTTTTGACAGAAAATTAAAATTACTTAGGCTGGAATACGAGAATCACGAATAAGAATATCTTTGAAGAAGAATTAAAACTGCTACTATTTAGGTTGGAGTAATAAAAAGATACTTAAGTATCACTTAGGTCCTATTCGATAAGTATGTATATATATGTATATATATATATATATATATATATATATATATACGTGGGTCGTTTGATAAGTTTGGTAAATTTCCATGAAATGGAAATGAAGTAGGCTGTCTCAAAGTCTGCAAAATACTCATTGACGGCGACAATGACTTCCTCCTTTGACGAGAATTTCTTCCCACCGAACCAAGTTTTTAAGTTTGGGAACAGAAAGAAGTCACACGGGGCCAAAACCGGAGAATAGAGTGGATGAAGAATTAATTCATAGCCCAATTCGTAGTTTTGTCATTGCAACAGTCGACTTGTGGGATGACGCGTTGTCTAGATGGAAGAGCACTTTTTTGCGCGCCAATCTCGCTTCAAATGACTACCAAACGTGAACTGCGTCCTTTCTGGCTGAAATTTGGCCTGAAGAGTTCGAAGAGTGGATCTTTCGAGATGTCGCGTCATCAAATGGATTGTAGCGCTATTTCATGGAAATTTATCAAACTTATCAAACGACCTACATATATATATATATAAAAACATATATATATATATATATATATATATATATATATATATATATTTTAGTCGAATAACAGTTAGCATGACATGATTCCTCATAAAAAAATAACAAAAAAAATGTAATAAAATTTTTCGATTTTCTGCTTAGTTTTCGAAAAGATTCAGTTTGAAAATTCATTGCGTACGTATGGTTTACGACTAACAATAAGTTATTATTCGTCGAGCGATTAGTCACATAATTAATCACGTGTTCACGAATAATTAAAAAATCAAAATATTTTGCCGAGAATTCTGGCATCGATAATTAAGCAGGCACAGTTAGTATTCGATAACGAAGGCAACAGTTCCAGCAATACTGTAATCGATGCAATAAAATTTTGTTCATCAAAATTTTTTGTGTTTTTGTTTAAATCTATAATAATTTTATATTTAAATAATTTTATATTGTGTAAACATATTGTTTATAAACATTATATGCGTTATACATCGCTCGACGAACTGTAGTTTAGTCATAATGGCATACGTATTTAACGAATTTTTACACTCGATTTTCTCGAAAACTAAGCAGAAAATCGAAAAATTCTATATATATTTTTAAATTTTTTCATGAAGAATCATGTCGTGTCTGCTTTTACATATTATTTGATTGGATCCTAACGCCTTTTTTTACCTTTTTAAAATGGTAATTATTCATGAAATTTTGTTGGATTTAACTTGATGCCTGTTGTTATAATAGAATATCAAATCTTTTATACGAATGATACATATTATTAGAGTTAAATAACAAAGATAGTATCACTTAGGTTTTACTTTTAATATTTATCTTAGTCACTATGGATCAAAATGATTCGAACATCATCTTTCATGCTAGGTTTCAGAATCTTCCTGACATCGAAAGGATGTACTTGTCATCGACTGAGGTTTGAAACTTCAACTTTTATGCATTAATAGAGTGTAGATTAATAGAATGCTTAGCTTTTTAATTGCACCGTTAGTATGCGTATGGCAGTCATTTGCACAAAAAGCGTTTTTTCTTAAAGTCAAAGTATTAGCAAGTGTGACCAATGTGTCGTTTACATTTAAAAAATTTATATTTTTGAATTAAATTGCAAAAGTAAGTAAGATATAGATTGAGTTCTTCAAATAAAGATTAAAAAAAACGATGAAGAAAAAATGTCCGTCGTGCCTACGAACCCATGTGTGATAAATACACTCTCTAAATCTGAATCAGCGGATAATCTACTGAAGTGACATATTTGGTACTGAATTATCAGCACATCAGCATATTAGCATATTTGACACTGGATAATCAGTTCAATAATATATAAAAGAAAAGAAGTTTGAGCATTATGTAGTTAAATACCAATATATTTGCACGTTCTAGCACATTATAATTCCTATCTTACTTATCATATGTACATTGAATAATATCATATATACATTGAATCTTATACATTGAAGCAAGGTTAGGGATATCACATTTCATTCATTAATTAACAGTGGCGTTTGGCACTGAATCAGTGATTATTCACTGATTTATATTTAGAAAACAGTCTATTTGTGTAATGAGATTGCTGTGATGAAGAGTAACGTTTTCTATTGTATGTATTTTTTTTCTTTTACGTTTTCCACTTATATTTGCCGTTTTATTATTATTTTTTTTTATTATATAAATAATTAAGTTTTATATATATATGAGTGTATATATATATATATATATAAAACTTTTCATTATTTATAGAATATTACATTAAATATACTCTTCGTTTGAATTTTTTGTTTAAAAAATTTTTTCGTTATATTTGATCCTTAAGCCCTGTACATTCTTGATATTGTTGTTTAAATTAAGTCCTTTGTTCTTATAATAATTTAATATTTTTATTTCTTTGTTTCCCATTCTGTATTCTTTACCAGCGGTTTTCATCTCCTTAATAATTTCATCCATGATATTAAAAAGTATTGAACTAAGACTGTCTTCCTGTTTTATTCCGATTGAGACTGATATCGTCTTTGTAAGGTTATTTCTCGCCTTTATGCAGGTACTGTTATCGGTATTCAATTCTTTAATGATTGTTACGATGTATGGGTTCAGTTTTCGGTTTCTCAGTAGCCTTAATACATCGGTAAGTCTCACTATCAAAGGCTTATGTAAAGTCGATGAAGCACATGAAGAAAGGTTTGTTAAATTCTATAGCTTTTTCAGCTATCTGGCGAAATATGAATATTGCATTCGTCATGGATCTCTTTCGGCGAAACCTCTGTTACTCCTCGCTAATGCTTATTGATGCGACTTCCTCCGATATAATTTTCGTGAAGAGTTTCGCAACCAAATTCAAAAGACTTATGTCTCTATAATTCTAAGATCAGCCTTGATCCCTTTTTGAAAAACGAATACATTATGCATTTTTTCCTCTTTTGATTCTTTTTTTTCCATGAGAATTCTAATAAAGTATCCAAAACTTTTGAAGTTGAAATGCTGAACAAGTTTGTCACTGATGTACTCTGTCCCTTTTATGTTTTCCAATTTTTGGTGGACCTATTTGTACAAAAGATTTGATATCAACAACTGATGCCAAGTTAAATTCTAGCATCTTCTTATTCCATCTCTCTTTTCCCCTCAAAATAATAATAACTTTAATTTTTCTTCAAACATATTTTTATTGAAAATCTTTCTATTTCAAATAATAATAGAGCTTCAATTAGCCTTTAAAAATTATTATATAAAAATTATTGGGAATTTGTTTCATCGGAGTACAATCTAAAAGTTAGGTTTTATTGATGAATTTTTTTATTAATAACTTTTTAACGAATAACGATCCAATAACCCAACATCACACCATTTTCATGTTTATTCTTTCCACTATAAATGAGCAGTCCTCAAGTCTATGGTTTCATAAAAAAAAAATCTTGAATAAGAATATCTTCAAAGAAGAATTAAAACTATTGCTTAGGTTAGAAAATTTAATAAAAAGATATTTAACATATCATTTACGCTCTATTCGAGAAGCACGTATATTCTTGGCGCCTTTTTTTTAAAAAGGTAAGTTTTTATCACCCACTGATAGTTTTTATCACCCACTGATATCACCCATTTTAACAAATACATATATATCTCACACAATTTTATATACATATATATATATATATATATATATATATATATATATCACTAGAATTAATTAAAGACTTTTGTGATATTACTTGGATTGAAATAGGAAGATAGTAATTTGGAAAATATGTCGATGAGCCTTGACCTTGATATACGTTAAAGTCATTACCTTGAGTGACTTCCAATAGATTTTAATCGTCACTCGTTATTCATTAAAAAGTTATTAACAAAAAAATTCATCAATAACTTTTAGATATGATTGTTCCGATGAAACAAATTCCCAATAATTTTTATGTAATAATTTTTTAAGGCTAATTGAAGCTCTATTATTATTTGAAATAGAAGATTTAATAAAAATATGTTTGAAGAAAAATTGAAGTTATTAAAAAACATTGCATTGTTGTGGAAGATAGATAGGAAGAAATACTACCAACTTTTTGCGTAATTATAGATTATATAATTTGTATTTAATAGTTTCATTAATGTTATTGAATTTGAGTTCAATTTCTTTACACTGAGGATGACCTAATAATAAGATCGAAACGTATATTCTAAGAATCTGAAATACATAAAAATCAGACTTGTAGTTCCTTCTTGTTATTTATTGTTTATTATTATTGAACCATTATATATTAAGATTATTTTTATTAAAGTTACTATTATTTTTGAGGGAAGGATAGAATAAGAAGACAGTAGAATTTAACTTGGCACCAGTTGTTGATATCAAAATCTTTTGTACAAATGATATTACTAGAGCACAATATTAAAATTATTACTTTTTTTTTGTTCGAAGAAGAATAAATAATACGTATCACTGGAGTAAGTAAATTTTGGGTAAATAACTCTTATGTAATAATTTTTGAAGGACAATTAAGGCTACTTGAACCAAAATAAAAAGATCTTCAATGAAAATATTTTTAAGAAAAATGAAAGTTACTATTATTTTTTTTTGGAAGATCGAATTAAGAAGACTTTCAATGCAAAAATACAAAAAGATATAATGAGTGTCACTTGATAAAAATTAAACAACATATCTCTTAGTATATGGGAGTACAAATAAATTTCCGCCGTTTGCAAAACATGGTGCCACTAATAAACTATAGTTAAAATTGTTTGATGTAAAATGACATATCGTAAGATTGAACATCTGGCAATACCATAACCTTGAAATATTAGCGATTTTGTATCATATATTTTTATCATATATTTTTTTTTGTACGAAAATGTCGAGTTTTGAGCCGAATAAGCGTCATTTTGCGGGAACTTTTGATTTGATACTTATTAAATTTGAAGAAATCTGCAGCTGAGACTCATAGATTTTAGATTAGACTTGTAGAAGCATATGGTGATGCTGCCTTAAGTGAGAGAAGTTGTCGTGAGTGATTTCAAAAGTTTAAGAACGGTGAATTTGATGTCGAAGACAAAGAACATAGCGGAAGACCGAAAGTGTATGAAGACGCGGAATTGGAAGCATTATTGGATGAAGATTCGTGCCAAATGCAAAAAGAACTTGCACTTACATTAGGAGTGACTCAACAAATTTCATATCGTTTGAAATCATTGGGAATGATTCAAGGGAATTGGGTTCCATATGAACTGAAGCCGAGAAACGTTGAACGCCGATTTTTCACATGTGAAATGCTGCTTGCCATAAACGAAAGAATTTTTTGCATCGTATAGTCACTGGTGATGAAAAATGGATCCACTACGATAACCCAAAGAAGAGAAAATCATGGGGATGCCATGCTTCATTGACAACCAAGCCGAATATTCATGGAAAAAAACTCATGTTGTGTATTTGGTGGGATCAGCTTGGTATCGTGTATTATGAGTTGCTCAAACTCGAACGAGATCATTACTGGGGCTCTCTACCGAACACAATTGATGAGATTGAGCCGAGCACTCAAAGAAAAACGCGCCCACTACTACTCCAGGCATGACAAAATTATTCTCCTGCATGATAATGCTCGACCACATGTTGCGGCGCCGGTCAAAACCTTAGAAACACTCAAATGGGAAGGTCTATCCCACCCGCCATATTCTCCAGACATAGCTCCTTCCGACTACCACTTGTTCTGATCGATGATGCATAGCAGCACTTCACATCAAATGAAGATACCAAAAATTGTATCGATGATTGGATAGCCTCAAAAGATGAAGCGTTCTTCCGACGCGGTATCCACATGCTACCAGAAAGGATGGGAAAAAATAGTGGCTAGCGATGGCCATTACTTTGAATAAAACATTACGTACCGTTCTTTCACAATAAATGCTTAATTTTTGATTAAAAACGGCGGAAACTTATTTGTATTAATTGATTCTCTAGTATTAATTGATTTTAATATATCACTTAATAAAAATAGTGTGCATCATTTTTTTTCCACTTTTAAAAGATATTTTATCACTTTTAGAGATGGTATGTATCACTTGATTTTATTTTTTAATTTGGTAGAGCGGTTTTTTTCAATACGTATCATTTAGGTTTTATCATATAAATAATTTCTTTCAAAGTACACATAGAGTCTTTTTTACTTTTTTTTAAAAAGGTAAGTTTATATAAATTAAAGTTATTACTAGATTTTTGAGATAATTTTACTAGAGTAAATTAATTATTACTAGACTTAAATAAACTTTGTGATATAGCAAATTTTATGTAATAATTTTTGAAAAATTAATCCTCCGCGATGTAGGTGAGGTACGGCATACCCCAGCAAAATGAATTTCTGTAACTTCTTAAAAAGTACCGCGCACATATTGTCGGCAATTGGAGAATGCATTGTTACCAATCAAATAAACAATAAATTATAGTATATTTATAATGAAGTATGGTATGATTTGAGATATACCCAAATATGATCCATTGATTTTCCACCTGGTCCCCGGAGATTTAAAGCTATTACTTAACTGAGAATAGAAAGACTCAAAATATTTATAAAGACTGAAAATATTTTTGAAAAAAGTTAAAGCTACTATTACTTTTTTTGGAGAGGTTGAAACATCTTTTTTAACTTGATGTGTTATTGATACGTGAATGATACGTATTTATTAAAATTAATATTATTTATTTGTTATGAGATTTAACTTGATGCCAATTATTGATATCAAATATTTGTACGAATGATACATACAATTTTGTGGAATTTAACTTGATGCTAGTTATTGATATCAAATCTTTTATACGATATATTTATACGAATAATATATATCATTAGATTTAAATAAATAACAAAGATAATACTACTTGTTTTTATTTTTAGTATTTATCTTGATTAGTTAAGATTGCATTATTTGGATTTGGTAAAACTTTTTTTTTATACAGTCAGCTTCAAGGGATCTATAATTGATCTTGTTTTTTATCCTCAAGGAGGTTAAGGTCATTGATTTTTCCGTCGCTCATCAAAAAGTTATAAACAAAACAATTTTTATGAATAATATATAATTTTCGAACACAAAGTACATATTTTAGCAATATTTTTCCTTGACAGAAGGAGCTGGAGACAGATCTCGCTTTACATGGAAAATCGTGGATTCCTTGGGAGGGGGGGGGGAGGGGGGTGCAACTCGTTTTATGTGGAAAGTCGTACGCTCCTTGGTAGAGGGGAAAATAGGATGAAACTCAATGTAACTTGTGTTCGAAAATTACATATTATTCGTAAAAATCGTTTTGTTCATAACTTTTGAATGAGTCACAAGCGATGGAAAAGATAATGATCTTAATCTCCTTGAGGGTCAAGATCAAGATTAATGTCAATTGGAAGTCTGAGGCTGACTGTTAAACGGGAAAGTTTCATCTTAGATTTTAATTTTTAATCTGGTACAATAATTTTTTCGGGAAATAATAATTTTTTATAGAGAAGTAAAGCTGCCATTATTTAGATTAGATAATAAAAAGACTCGTATATTAGATTCTATTCGAAAAGCACGTATATTAGCACCCTTTTTTATCTTTTTTTTTTAAAAGATAGGTTTTGTACTAATATACGCATTTTGTATTAACAAATGCCAATATGTGATTTTATTTGCATCTTAATCTCCTTTAAATATTAGATTATAAACAAATGGAGATTGAGGCCGAATAGATTATTATTATTTTCTAGCTTAACGAGTGTATAATTTATACAAGTGTATACAAGTATAATTTTATTTCCGTTCGATCTTCTTTTGTTAAATATTAATTATAAACATACATATCGATAATCATGGTGGAAAAGTTACATGGTGTGCTCAATTTGCAAGCGTCTTTCTCTAATTCTTTGCCCTCTCTCTTGTTCACGCATTGTTCAGATCATAGTTTAGTCAATCTTAGTTGTTGTCTTCATTGTATGCACGTCATTTAAATTCGGATTCTTTTTACTCATGTACTATTAGACTATCAACATTTGTTCGCGTCGCATGCTCTAATATACCCCTACCATAGCTTCTGCTCATTCGCAACGCACTTGTTGGAGCGATAATAGGAGCTATAATTTAATTATAGGAGCATTTTGGAGCGAGTAAATTTACAATATTTGTATAACTATGGTAAAATTCATTTTGGATTCAACAAAAAATTAAGAAGAGAAGATGCCGATAAATAAAACAATTTTGAAAAAAAAATGTAAAATAAACTTTGGATGTGGTATTATAGTTTACAAATAAAGGATAATAATAATAATAATTATGATTATTATTATTAATAATATAATAATAATTATTATTAATATATAATAATAATAATAATAATAAAAGGAAAGATATTAAGGATAAAAATTTGTTCAGACTAACTTGTGTTGCATAAAGAGAATTATCCTATCGCATATCTATTATGAAGATGTTCGTAAAATGCAATTAGAATTTTCTTTATGTATTCATTTATACAGCTATGCAGATTTGTCTGGATAAACTTTGAAATAAGAATTTTGCACGTATAAAAGAAACTTTAATAAATGACAAATGAGTTTACAATTATAATTAAACAGTGTAACTTAAGAGGACTCAAAATAAACGTATCAATCACACGTACATTGTACTTTAAAAATTACAAGATTTGTGAATAAAACTATATATTAATTACTTAAACAATACACAACAAATTTTAATATTTGCATAGTTAGAGAGAAAAGGCATACATAGCGGGACAAAGATGCATTGAAATCAATCGTAGCAATCTCATTTATTTCTTCGCAGTTGGCAGGCCTCGGGTATCCCGATTCGCAAAAATGGTGGTTTTGCCGAAACTGACGTACCATCCTTCCATGTGATTAATAAATCGCTTTCTCATTATCATTTCCTAGCTTAGTTAGCAATTCCCAGCATATAATTTTGTATCCATCTGGTCTTCTTTTAGTAAATATTAAGTTATAAATAGTAATAATAGTAAATAGTAATAATGTATCTTCTTACGGAGAGACTCTCCAAATTCAACAACAAAACATCCCAAAAAACCAGGGCGAATGAGAGTCAGTGTGGTACGCAATCTTAAATCCTTATTCCAAAATAGTACGTTTCAGTTCCCTTGGAAATCCTATCCTCAGCAATACAATTTCAAAATATCACTCCCTTTATGTCTAAGGAAAAAAATCAGATTAACAGATTTGATATTATAAAATCTAATCAAAAACATTAACACAATTATAATATAAATATTTCAAACTATTCTAACAAGTTACAAATTAAAATTAAAAAATTGGTGACTCATCCCAAGACATAGAAGAAATTCGTTTCGACGTTGGATCAAAAAACAATTTAAAATTTATTATCACTAGAGTATCATGTTAAAACGCATGTTAATCGCAGCTCGAACGAAATAAGACTAATATAATACATTTTATATAATAAGTAAGACGTGTCAAGTCAACAAGGAAAATAAAAAGAAGAAAAAACAAAGTCATAAACAATAATTTGTATAAACTATAACTATTTAAAATATAACTATTTAATATCTTTTAATAATTGTATGTAAGTTTGATGTACACCCTCTGTATCTGAGTGTAAATTGAGACTTTTGTTGCATGAATATATGAAGACACTCAAATATTAAATGTTTATTAAGAAAATGCTCTTCATCTAATATCGCGATATTCTCCCAATCGAAGTCATGTTCAAGTTCAATCCGATGTTTTGTGACCACCGATTAGTTGTTATTATTCCGATTAATATAATTATGTTTAGCCAATCTAGTTTTAAGTTTTCTTTCTGTCTGTCCAACATAAGAGGCATCGCAGGATTTATATGAGATTTTATACACAACATTTTTGCCTTTTTCTCTTGGAAGGATGTCTTTATGTCCCTTGATCAAACTATTTAATTTGTTTAAGCTAGTAAAAGCTAATTTAGTGAGTTTTAAGTTTTATTAATTCTTTTGAATTCGTCTGAAATTTTTGGAATATACAGTAATACAAATTAAGAAATACAATCCTTTTTGATTTCATCATTTGATTCTTTCGGTTGTATCGTACTTTTATGAATAAGAATTTTTAAACATGTGTTAATAGTATTCAAAATTTAATTAATCGGATAATCATTTTTTTAGTAATGTATTGATAATGTATTCGAAATTTTTTTGGTAATATTTGGAGTCCGAGTAAAGATGCTTTCTCATACCTATTATTAAGCCTTTTTTTTGGTGAGAGTAGATGTGACGAAAAAATTAAGGTATTTTCTTGTGGCTTATGATACTAAGTTAAATTCAATTAGATTGCTATTATAATAATAATATCCAAAAAATTTATTTTGTTACCAAATTCTATGGTAAATTTTAATTTGTCATGTAACGAATTAAAGGTCTCAACAAAATTTTTTGGAACTATCATAACAATATCGTCTATGTAATGAAAATAAAACAAGGATTGAAAAACTCAAAGTCTCTAATGCCTTTGCTTCCAAATCCCTCATTATTAAATCGGCTACTATTGGAGAGAGGAGCGACTCCATAAGAGTATCAAAATTTTGTTTATAAAACTGCCCATCAAAGCTAAAATAAGTAAAATTAAGTACTAACCGATTCTCCCCAACATAAATTCATTTTTCGAGATGTTGACTTTATCCTTCAAAAAATTCCATCTCTTATCAATATTCTCAATAATCAACTCGATAAGGATATTGATAAACAAGGATACAACATCCAATTATAAGAAATTATAAGACATGTTCAATTTCAAAACATGCTCCTTTAAGTCTTTTTACTAATTAAAAATTGTTATCAATATTGTTATCAAAACCGATTTAAGTACATTTTTTGAGATGACATCATGTATAAAAGTTGCCAAGGCATAAAGAGGACTATCTATAGACGATTCTATTATTATTCTGAATCTATTATTCTATTATTAATCTGAATGAGCAATTCAATTTATGTATTTTCGGTAAAGCATAGCTCTCGGGAGAATAATTTAAAATAACTTAAACAAATGGAGATCGAAGTCAAATAAATCATTATGTGAATATATGCGGATATATATATGCGAATGTTCGGGCACGATCACGAGGCGCGTGCGAAGAACCACTGCGTGCGAGTGAATCGGATGCTCATTGAAATAAGATAGCAACGTTTCTCGAAGAGATTCGAAAGACCATCGATTGCATCCAGTCTATCCGAATATATCTACCTCGTTTGCGCGGCTTACTCAATATTAACAGAGAGCGGAAATTTCTACCGTATTTTTTTTCTGTATTAATTCGAGATCGCATGAAAACGCTTTTCATTAAAATGCTGAAATTTTTGGAGGAAAAATTGACCTCAATTGATATTGACAAAAATATTTATAAAATAGGAAGTTTTAGTAATAACTCTCAAATTTAAAAAAAATTAAAACTTTCAAGACAAATGAGAGTTGGTGCGCAGATTCAATCATAAAATAAAAATTATGTGTATTATATTCTGTTATGGTAGTGTGCAAGGAAATTTTCATATCTAATTTCGGATATTTCGCGAGGCTCCAAATTTGGTTCGAATTTTAACACAATTTGAATATATTTTTGTATCTAATTTTTTTTTAATATATCTATATAAGAATTTGTCATAATTTTTGTTTTGAATCTGTGCACCAATTACTGCACCTTACTTTCATTTGCCTTGAAATTAAAAAAAAATGTATTTATGATGTTTTTACAAAGTCAAATCGACTTTATTATAAGTGTTATTCTACCTACTTGTATAAAATAACTTCATATTCTGCAAATCGATACGAGCAAAGTAACAAACATAAACAATGTTTGTATAGATCGAAATTATTGGTAGATTCTGTTTTCACGACTATCGGTTAAAAAGGCGATAGTTACATTACAAATATTTTTGTCGATTTCAAGTAGGACCATTTTTTTCTCTAAATATTTTGGAATTTTGGAAAAAAACGTTCTCAAACGATCTCGAATTAATACAGAAAAATGCAGAATAAATGTGTTCTCTGTGCTCTGTTTACATTGTGTAGGCCACGCATCTGGAGCGCTAGGACATGATGCGGAACAGTATCCTGTCCTTTACGAGCCGGCGAGTTGCGGATCGAGATTATTAGCTCAATAACAGCTGTCTCTGATTGAATTATAAGTACACTTGAATTGATAGCTTATCCTTCGATTATATATTATTATACGTGCTTTCATTTTTTTCTCTGCGTGCCCTACAAGCGAAAATATTGCAATGCAATATCTACCTTTAAGAATAAGATACGTCATTATTATTGTCATCATTATTGTCGTCATCAACCAGTTCTCAGAATGTATGGTTGCACTGTCTTGCACTAAATGGCACTAATTGGATGCCTGCACGTTATGATATTTAGAAGCTCGCGGCGGTGTGCACGGCGCAGGGCGCTTGTCAAGCAGTCTCCATTTTCCACGCCGAGCCATCGATGACGGATATTCGGCGCTTTAGAAATTAATTGTTTTGATTGCAAAAATTGGGAAATGATCGAGAACTTTTCGAGAATTATGCTAGGAAATGATAATGACAAAATAATTTGTTTATGAGAGACTTAATACACATAACGAAAAGAAATCGAACGAAAACGAAATACCCTATAAATCTGTCTAACTACAATAGAAGATGATAATGACAAAGCGACGATTTATTCAACTCTGATCTCCATTTATTTATAGTAATACATAACAAAAGGAAATTGAACAGAAACAAAATTATATAAGATATTGTTAACTAAGCTAGGAAATAATAATGAAAAAGCGATTTATTGATCATCGATCCTTATTTGTTTATAAATTATTATAAAACAAAAGGAGATCGAACGAATCGAAATTAGATGCTTATTTTTAGTATTATGTAAACTTCAAATGTCATGGTCAAATGAATAAACGTACATAAATGTTTTTTAGCTTGTTTTGAATGTTTTTTTAACAAATAAAATCAGTCACGAAAGTCCACAAAATATGAATAATTGAAGGGAATATTGATATTTAAAGGCGAATGCGCAATTTGAGCATTCTTTCGTTTTTGCCATGATAACTTAAGAATGACAGCAGATATCGACTTCAAATTTTTTTTAAATAATTGTTAAAGATAACAAAATTGTAAATTGAATCTACTTTTGCATACAAAAATTTATTTTTTGGGCTCGTTTCAATAATAAATAATTTGAATTTTTTGATTATTAACCACTATTTTTAAATTTTCAAATTTTAGGTTTAGTATTTTATAGACTAGAATTTCACCAAGAAAATGACACTAAGAAAATCGAAAAATTAATGTATTAAATTAAAGATTAAAACCCAAATGCTGCAGTCTTAACTAGCGGAGTTAAATTCTGTCAAAATAAAAAATGAAATTCAAGTATACTACTTTTGTTATTTATTTAACTCTAACGCATCATTCGTTTAATATCATCTCATATCAAATTAAATAAAGAATATAATTTAAGTGGTATTATTTTTTATTTTTATGCAATGAAACCTTAATTATATATATTTGTATTCCTATTGAAGAATCTTTCTATTCCGATCCAAATTTAATTTTTTTTATATGAAATTTTTATATCGAAATTTATTCAAAGATATTTACTCATTCAAAGTAGTTATTTAATTCTCTTTCTAAACATTATTCAAAATATTATCATAAAATTATCTTATTTTGCCCATTTAAATGTTATCCCAAAAGTTAAAGAAGTCAGTTTGGCGTTGCTGTATCGAATAAGAAAAACTATAAAAACAATTAAAAAATTATAATGATAGTTAATAAAAATAAATTATAATAAATAATTACAATTTTAATGTATAATAATAATGAAATTAATTTGAATGTTACCTTGAATAAAAGTTTATTGTTTATTTCTTTTTCTTTTGCAGTTCTAAAAGTCTTATAAATCGAAATTCATTTATCTTATACTTAAACCTAATAAAGCTTGCACAATTTTTGTAACATATATGATTGTATACCCTATTGAATATACGCTGGATATTTTTACTGTCATGAAAATATTTGTTATTTTTCTTATTTTATATATTCTTATTTTAAATATTATATTCATGTTTTTAATACTATGTCATACTATAATTTAGCAGCGCCAAATGTTTACTTTTTTAACTTTTTGTGATAACACTTGAATAAGGCAATGCAATTAACGTTTTGAATAATGTTTTGAGAATTAAATAACTACTACTTTGATTGTAAGAGAAATACAAAGTGTTCCCAAAAGGTGAAACAAATTTTAGGGGTATGTACTAGTATAAGCTTCAATCTGCTGTTTTTTAGTCAGAAAAACCTAGGAAGCAAAAACAAATTTATTCAAAATACTTGTCCTCGCTAACTATACATTTTTCCTATCTTTCGGGCAATTTGTGTATACCACGCCAAAAAAATTCCTCATCTTTCGAGACAAACCACTCATCAAGCCATTTTCGGACGTCTTCGTAAAAATCGAAGTGCTGCTCAGCGAGCGCGTGGCCATCGACGAAAACAGGTGTTAGTCAGAAGGTGTCAGGTCTGGTGAGTAAGCGGGATGAGTAGCACTTCCCAGTTAAGTGTCTCCAAGTAGTTTTTGACCATTGTTGACGTGTGTGATGGTACATTGTGGTGGAGGAAAATCAGCTTGTCATATTTTTTCCGATAATGCGGCCTTTTTTCATACAGAGCACGGTGCAATTAGATCAGTTGTTGGTGATAGCGGTGAGCATTAACAGTTTCACCAGGTTTTAACAGTTCGTAGTAGATGACTCCTGATTCCACCAAACACACAGCATCGTCTTCCGTCCGAAGCAATTTGATCTTGAGGAAGATGTTGTTGGGCGGGATCAACCCAAGATTTCTTGCGTTCAGGATTCTGAAAATAGATCCACTTTTCATCGCCTGTCACAATCCGATGCAGGAACAACTTTCTTTTTTGTCTGGCAAGCAGAATTTGGCATGTGTTTTGGCGTCGCTCCATCTGCCTATCATTCAGTTCATGCGGCACCCATTTTCCGATCTTTTGAACCTTCCCCATGTAGCCGCATGGAAATGGCTGCTTGAGAAACACCCAATTGCTCGGCAAGCATTTTTTGCGATTGGGTATCGTCCTCGTCCAAAAGAGCTTGCAATTGACAGTCCTCAACCTTCCTGGGCCG
>Ga0157363_1002626_pt1 | contig 15951 bp, 14 predicted proteins | sample AttsexASBM1_FD_111477 | JGI IMG/M metagenome (GOLD analysis project Ga0157363, IMG submission 111477) | Fungus gardens microbial communities from leaf cutter ant in Ribeirão Preto, State of São Paulo, Brazil - Atta sexdens ASBM1 | ecosystem: Host-associated > Fungi > Mycelium > Unclassified ...
AAGTTGAAGCCTTGATCGGAGAGCTCTTTATTACGACGGATTGTATCTTTGTAGAATGTATTACCACCATCGATCAGGATGTCACCCTTATCCAGGTGTGGCGTCAGTGATGCGATGGTTTTGTCTGTCGCTTCACCTGCCTGGACCATTAGCAGGATACGGCGTGGCTTTTCCAGTGACTCAACGAACTCTTCAACGGTGTAAAAAGGGGCGAGTTTCTTGCCCGAATTCTCAGCAATGACTTCATCAGTCTTTTCACGTGAGCGGTTGAAGATAGAGACGGTGTAACCACGGCTTTCAATATTAAGAGCCAGGTTACGACCCATGACAGCCATACCAACTACGCCGATCTGTTGCTTAGACATTACATACTCCTGTCAGATGTATTCGCTGCGTATGTGATAAGCAGCACAAAAGTAGCTCGATGTTAACTCACTAATCTCAGAATTAGATAGCCTAAGATGCTTCACCTGAATCATTTGCGTAAATGTCAGGCATGGAATCAGATAATCCCAAAATGAATGGTTTAGTTTTCTGTCCATGGCGGCGAAGCTTTTGCAAAGGCGGGATCAAACGGTCCTTCTTTGACCTCAAGCATCAGGGCGCGTTCTGAGATGCACTCAACGCTATGGATATCACCAGGATTAAATTCAACCAGCGTGATACCTGAGCGCGGCCCCGCAACAAACTGGCGCATCACAGCACCCTGCGCGTCATAGAGCCGGATATCCAGCTCGCCTTCCAGCACCGTGAATAACTCCCATTGGTGCGACAGTTCATGATAGTGAGGCTCAACAAAGCTTCCGCTGACTAAACCAATCAGCAGACGTTGCACTTTGTCATCATGGGAAGCGTGCATAAGAAGATGCGCGCGTTTACGCACCGACTGCTCTGCATCCCGATAGAGCTGATCGGTCACAGCCTTATCAATTATTCTCATTATTTACCCCAAACGCGTTTTCAATCTGACCTGCGGCGGCGCCTACTGAAAACTGTTCTAACAGCAGCTGATACGCAGCCGCGCCCATCTCTTCTCTTAATGCCGCATTCTGCGTAAAGTTTATGGCCGCCTGCAACAGACGCTCATCTTCACCGTTAATGAAAATCGTTCCGGCTCCGTGAGTATTAACGATATCAGCCAAATCGTTTCCTTTATTGACGCTACCGAGGATAGGGATACTTTGCACCATGTAACCCAGCAGTTTTCCCGGGAAATTGTGTGAGGTATGGTTGGCTGCCAAAGAAAACAGACCGACATCAACCTCGGCCAACAGACATTTAAAGGTTTTCTGATCCACCGACGGTAACCAGGTGAAGTTTGTCAACGCCCACTCCTGAGCGAGTTTATTAATCAGAGTGACTTCATCGCCCTGTCCGACAAACAAAAAATGAGCCTGTGGAAAGGCCTGCATACCCTTTACCAATCGCATCAGGTTTGCCATATCCTGCGCATGGCCAATATTACCGCCATAGAAAAACACGGTTTTGTTCTGAAGGCCGGATGACTGCACAATCGAATCATACGCATTATCGCCTGCGCGAGCAGGTTCAATGCGAGCCCAGTTGTGTAGTACTTCGGCTTTTCTGTCCGGATTGTGCTGTAAAAACAACATGAGATTATTTTCCGACATGAGGCCTATATTGTCGGCTTGATCGTAGAGACTTTTCTCGAAATGGCGAAAGTACTTTTCGGTAAATGAGCCCTGCTTAATTATGCTCGCATCAATGGCCCACTGTGGAAAATAGTCACGCAAAATTAAATAAGATGAGCATGAGCAGCGCTGTTTGATTTTCCTGACTAGATATCCCCAAAAAACAGAGGGAGAATAGTACACAACGCCATCGAATGAGTTTGCTTTTATCTTATGACGTACCGCTCTCCACGCGCGCACTGACAGCAGGCTTTCATGAATAGCCCGCTGGACATGGCTGACATCTTTTATGGGGCCCGTTTTAAAGCGCCAGACGGTAACGCCCTCAAACAAATCCTCTTGCAACACCTGCCGCAGATTAACATCAGGGGTAATAACCGTAACACTATGACCGCGCTGAATGAACTCCTGTGCCAGCTCATGGAACATCTTTGCGCCGACGCGGGTACTGTGCGGAAGATAATCGTCAATTATAAAAGCAAATTTCATCAGTACTCTTTCCAGACAACCCGTTTAATGTAGTCAGTGTAGGAATGGATAATCCGGACAACTTTGTCTGAAACGTTTGGCATGCTGTAGTCATAGACCTGTCGCAGCAATCGCTCTTCGCCGCGAGGCTGAGTCTCAAGCACCGCAAGCGCCTGCAGAACGCGATCACGTTCAAGTCCTGTCATCATGACCGAGGCTTCTTCAAATCCTTCAGGACGTTCATGTGCTTCGCGGATATTTAAAGCCGGGAAGTTCATGATGGAGGACTCTTCAGTGATGGTTCCGCTGTCAGAAAGCACTGCACGAGCATGTTTCTGCAGGTGGTTGTAGTCATGGAATCCGAGAGGTTTCAGCAGCTGAATCTTTTCGTGAAACACAATACCGTTGGCCTCAATGCGGTTACGCGTACGCGGATGCGTAGAGACAATAACCGGCAGCTGATACTTCTCAGCAATGGTATTCAGAATATCCGCCAGCTTAGCCAACTGCTTCGGCGAATCTACGTTTTCTTCCCGGTGAGCGCTAATGACATAGAACTGATTAGCCTGAAGGTTCAGGCGCTCAAGCACATCAGAGCCGTCAATCTGCGGCATATAATGCGTTAACACTTCATACATCGGACTGCCCGTTTTAATAACCCGATCGGCAGGAAGGCCTTCAGCCAGGAGATACTCACGCGCAATGTCACTGTAGGTGAGGTTAACATCTGCAGTGTGGTCAACGATGCGGCGATTAGTTTCTTCAGGTACACGCTGATCAAAGCAGCGGTTACCTGCTTCCATATGAAAAATTGGGATTTTGCGGCGTTTAGCCGCGATAGCGGAGATACAGGAATTGGTATCCCCCAGAACCAGCATCGCTTCCGGCTGTACTTCAGCAAAAACCTGGTCAATCTTGATGATTACCTGGCCAATCGTTTCTGCCGCGTTTTTTCCCGCAGCATCCAGAAAGAAGTCCGGCTTACGCACGTTGAGATCGTTAAAAAAGACTTCGTTCAGTTCATAGTCATAGTTCTGACCAGTGTGTACCAGAATATGCTCACAATATTGGTCAAGTTTATCCAGCACGCGTGACAGGCGGATAATCTCCGGTCGCGTTCCTACTACTGAAACAATTTTTAGTTTTTTCATAAGGCTCTTTATAAAGGCGAAGAGAAAGTATCTGGGTTTTCCGGATCAAAAATTTCGTTAGCCCACACTATGGCAATAAGAGTTTCGCTGCCAATATTTGTTACATCGTGGGCCCAGCCGGGAATAGTCTCAATAATGACTGGCTCAGCGTCACTGGTAACCACTTCATAATATTCGTCTGTGATCATGTGCCGGAATTTAAAGCGGGCTTTACCGCTCAGCACCAAAAATTTTTCAGTTTTAGTGTGGTGATAGTGCCCGCCACGTGTGATGCCTGGATAAGCAGTAAAGTAAGAAACCTGACCAGAGTCATGGCTTTTAAATGCCTCTACAAACGTTCCCCGGCTGTCCGAATGAGATTTTACAGGATAGGAGAACTGGCAGACAGGCAGATAGCTGATATAAGTAGAGTATAATGCTCTTACAAAACCAGTACCAACACGCTCGTTGATCAACGTCTTTCTGCTATGCCTGAAATTTTCCAGGGTATTGACAATATCGCCTAACTTAACGTTGAAGTCAGGTTTCACTTCAAGAAAAATAGAGTTATCCACATCAACGTTATTACCATCCATAATCTTGACAAATGATGCCATAACATCATCAATATAAACCAGTCTGATCGCTTTTTCAGGATCATCGATATGGACAGAATTTTCATTTGCTATGTTATGGCAAAAGGTTGCTACGACAGAATTATAGTTTGGTCGGGCCCACTTTCCGAATACTCCCGGTAATCTGCAAATATAAACCGGATTGTCAAACTCATAGAACAAAGAAGCAAGCCGATTTTCTGCAGCGCGTTTAGAGCGGCCGTAGTCTGTTTCTGCCTCAGCATGAATGGACGAACTAAACAAAACGGGGATTTTACGGCCCGTTTTGTTTATAACTTCAGCAATTGACTGATAAAGCACATCAGTGAGACCAATATTATCAGTGGTGAAATCAGCAGGATTTTGCGGACGATTCACGCCCGCCAGATGAAACACAAAATCCATATCCTGTAACAGGGCTGACAGCTCATGCTCATCTTGTTTACGGTTGAACGTATGAACGGTTATATCCGGGAATTGCTTAAGATATAGATTAAGATTTTTGCCGATAAAACCTTCAGAACCTGTAATCAGGACATTCACTGCTTATTCCTCCGGATCCGCATGCTCGCCTTTGGCGATTTTATGCATAAAATCAAGTTTCATCAGCAGGCGTATCATGCCTTCAACATCAAGACGTTCTGTATTGTGGGAGTTATACTCTTCTCCACACAGAGCATCAGTTAATTTCTTTTCGCCTTCTTCGACAAATTTTGCGTAATTCAGATCGCGCGTATCAGCAGGAACGCGGAAGTAATCACCCATATCTTCAGCGCAGGCACGCTCTTCTTTACTGAGCAGAGATTCGTACAGCTTTTCACCATGGCGAGAACCTATGACGCTGACCTGATGCTCAGTCTTATTCATCACTTTCAGGATTGCCTGAGTCAGGGTTTCTACCGTCGCCGCTGGAGCTTTCTGTACGAAGATATCGCCATTATTACCGTGCTCAAATGCATATAGAACCAGATCAACCGCATCAGCCAGCGTCATCATGAAACGCGTCATACTGGGCTCAGTTATAGTAATAGTTTTACCTTGCTGCACCTGTTGGACAAACAAAGGGATGACCGAGCCACGAGAAGCCATTACGTTACCATAACGTGTCCCGCAAATTACCGTTTTAGTACCTTCAAGGTTACGGCTCGCGGCGACCATTACCTTTTCCATCATAGCCTTACTGATTCCCATCGCATTGATAGGGTATACTGCCTTATCAGTACTCAGGCAAACCACCCGTTCAACTCCTGAGGCTATAGCACAGTTCAGGACATTTTCAGTACCTAAGACATTCGTTCGAACAGCTTGCATAGGATGAAATTCACATGACGGAACTTGTTTCAGCGCCGCTGCATGGAATACATAATCAACTCCGCGCATTGCAGCGGCAATACTATTTTCATCACGAACATCACCAAGGTAAAATTTAAGCTTGGCGCTGTTATATTTTTTTCGCATGTCATCTTGTTTTTTTTCATCCCGAGAAAAAATGCGAATTTCACCAATATCTGTATCCAGAAAGCGTTTTAATACTGCATTACCAAATGAACCAGTACCACCAGTAATAAGAAGGGTTTTACCTTTAAACATCGTTATCTCCTGATTAATTCTTTTCTGAATTCAAAATTTTTAGGTACGATTCAGCCCTGTCATCCGCATGACTGAACTTTGATGCCCTTTCCCGCGCAAACGAGAGATTGGAATTCGTAAAATTACCAACCTTTATATTTGTAAAGTAATCAGCAATTCTTTTCGCAGCACTAAAAGGATCTAAAGGATCAAAATAGATTGCATTATCACCGCAGACATCATGATTAAATGGCCTGTCAGATGCAAACAAAGGTTTCTCCATAACCATTGCTTCAAGAGGGGTTGCTGAAAAACATTCCAGTAAACTAGGGAAGATAACAGCGTCAATGTTTTTATAAAATGAAGGACATTGATTGACACTTAACTCACCTACGTTATTAACGTTTTCCTTAAAATCGGCGGTACAGTCATTCCATTCCCGCTCATTAAATGTTACGTAGAATTCAGACTCAAGACCGAAATCAGATTTAAGAATTTTTTTAACGTTAGAAAAAATCACAGTATTCTTATGAGGGTAGTTTCGCCCAACAAAACCAATTTTCAGCTTTTCTGCAGGAAACTTATATTTGATTGGCTTCCACTTACCTGAATCAAAGAATACAGAATTTAAACAATTATTAACTATAGCGATGTTATCTGCTTTGCACAGCTTATGATTGAGTACACCATTTGCAACATGCTCAAGTTCAACAACTAACAAATCAGCACGACTAAAGAAATATTTTTGTATACCAAACTTCGCCTTTATTTTAATCTTTTCAAACAGTGAGAGCCGTTGATAAATTTCGTTATCAGGATAAATAATCCAGGGTTGGGCGAAACCAGTAATGTTAAAAAATTTATTTGAAAAAGTATAAAGCGGCCCAAAAATGGTAAATACTCTATCAAATTGCGATATTCTTTTTTGATAATCTCGTTTTAATGCCTTAATCCCATAAACATTAACAATTTTATAGTTTGGCAGGCATGAAAGGTCATAACCTGAAGAGATAAGGTTATTATTAACTTCGTCTGAAACCCAAATTTCGAGCTGAAAAGATAAATTATTTTTAAGCGTCAATTCACCAATAACAGAAGTAGCAACCTGAACGCCTCCACCTACATGCAAATTACTGGCATTAAGAAGTACTCTGTTATGCGCCACTGTTTAACCCTTTATTAACTTTAATGGATTTTGTCAGAAATATATAAATCAACAATATTCCGAAAGTGAATAATGTACCTTTGATAGCAGTAAACATAACAGCATGCCAGATCAAAAAAATTGAGAATGAAATTTTGAACAATAAGAAACCGACAACAAAATTTCTATCTCTGTTATATAGGATTGATTGCGCCTGTAAAAAACCTAGCATCAAGAAAATCAGCGTTTGAAGTATGAAAGTTGGTACTATCCCCATCGTCAATAATTGTGCTGCCGGAGCAAAACCAGAAAGTTTAGTATGGGTAGCGCTATAATGTAAGTAAGTAGCAACAGGTAAGTACTTATGTGAAATATAGTCATTTATATCCGAATAACCGCCGCATTCACTAAAGCATTTTTCTCCTATGCTTATTAAACTTGGAAAATCAAAATTAATGACACTCCACATTACTTGCCCTTGCAGTGCAATTCTAGCGAAAATAAATTCAATATTATAGCCTTGTGCAACATATGATAAGACTATAGTTAAAACTAAGGAAAAAAATATTAGCATTAACAAAACTGCAGTTTTCTTCTTTATTTTCAAATCACCAGTAAAAGCAGGAAGTAACGAGCAAAAAACAGTAAAGAAAATTATAAATGCGCTAAATTTTTCGCCAAGCACCATTACGGTTAAAAAAACATAAGCAACTAAAAGTATAAACGGGAACAATCTACGCCTTTCATCATATCTCTTACAAAGGTAAAAGTAGGCTATAAAATAAAATGATTGAATTACTAATGTAGGAAAAAAAGAAAGCCCTGTATTACTCATTCCCTCCCAAAAAGCAACTCTATTCATTCCTGTCAGAACTGGCCCAGAATATAAAATAAAAATAATAAAACCAAGCGCAATGACAACAAAAATAACCATAAGAATAGTTTTATTTATAAAATGAACTGGTAACTTTGGTAACTTACTTAATGGATTTCTATATACTGTAAAATTATATGCAAGATTGGCTATCCCTATTGAATATAAAAAAAAGGCAAGCATAAAAAGAGTTGATCCGTTCGAAGAGCCATACTGATCAATTTCAATCATTAGCACTCCATTATTTACCATTAGCAAACTTAATATCATGCCAATGTAATAATATAATGGCATTGCACTGGTAAATAAGAAGGGTGCATGATATTTATAATAATAATAGACAACACACACCAGAGTTACTGGAACAATAAGGTACTCAAGCAACTGCGTATTTCTATCGCTATTGAGATATTCGGCGTATCCCAGAACAAAAAGAAGCACGGGAGCCATAAAAGTTATGAATAAATCTACTTTTCTTATAGCCATATGATTTCATTATTTACTGGATTAATGTTAGAAAATATTATTTTTTTGAGTACCTGATTGTATATTTCCTCAGCTTTCCTCATCGCAGCTTCACCAGTTAACATGAGATTAAGAGAACCAGGATAAGTTGCCAAATAACAGGCGGCAATAAAATCTAATGTATATTCCCTATCAAAACCTTCATTTCTTGATGTCGTCATAAAAATATTGAAGAGGTTTGCCGGTGATACTATCTTAACTACGTTTACGTGATCTTCATAAAAAACCTTGCCAAACAAATAGACTTTTTTACCCAGCAATAAAGCTTCATAACCAACTGTGCTGGTAAGCGTTATAACGCCTTCAGATTTTTTTATGAGACTCTTTGTGTTCTCGTTCGGCCCTAGTACATAAACATTAGGTAATTTTTTTAAGTTATTATAAAACTCTAATGAAGGATATCCCCAAGCGCTAACGTGATCTTTGACATATAGCTTCGTTCCCTGAGGAAGATTGAAGGCTATATTTCTTATTACTTCATACTCATTAAGGTAAGTTCCAGCAAGAATTGATGTAGAAGATTCAGGGTGGAAATGCATTGGATACAGTAAAAATTCATCCTCAGCCGAATGAATGTTATCGTAATAATTTTTTAACTTCAGAGTCTTAAACTTCCGCTTTAAGTTCCGAAAAAATAAATTGCTATATGTTTTGACCGGATTGCCAGACTGATAACTATAATATGCATCATCCCGAAGATGAGATAACACTCGCCTAATAACTTGAAATTTATTCTTATTAATGTACCTTTTTGTAATATTAACTTTATCAAGGCCATTAATTTTCATATAGTCAGGCACAACGGTATCAATATTATCAAGATAATCGTTTGCCCATGCTTTTACTTCTTCAGGAACAATAATTTCTTTATCCCGAATTAACTTAAAAAATATTTTTGAACGCTCGTCATTTAACGGATCTGAAGATATTGAGAATCTGCCCGGAATCCTTGAACCGCCAATGCCTAAGTATTGTTTATTATGTTCCTGGGCAACTGCCCAAGCTACATGAGAGAAAGTATTTGAGACGTTTTCATATAAAATATAATCCACGCACTCCACATCAATTATCATTTCATAAAATGATAATAGCGCACTTAGCAATTTTGCCAGGTAACCTTTATCTTTAACCCCCCAAATATTATAAACTTCAGCTCTTTCAAAATCTGAAAGCAGCATAGCGTTTAAATTATATTTATTATATTTATCCAATAAGGCAGGGTTGGTATCATGATTACGAAAAAAAGAGGAAAATTCATATATTTTCTTCCCTAATCCGCTAAGTCCATTTGCGTCCTTAGATAATTCGCTATCAACAGCAAATGAGACACCCAAACCATCCTTACTCAACAGCTTAGCCAGGTGATTAAAAAAATAATGATAGTTAGGAGCACCATTAGATAATATTAATACATTCATTACATTTTAAACCCTGCAATTGAATCTTCGGTTACAGCGGTATTTGCTGAAATATTTCGGCTAGCCGTTTTCCCTATAACAGCTTCCAGATATTTTGGCGGTAACCCAAACCCTGGCCTTACACTACGAATTGCATCGGCAGAGATGACATCGCCCTTCTGTAGATCCTTCACATAATAAAGTGAGCGGCGAAACTGTACGTTACCCTGTTCACTTGATTTGCGACCATAATCAACTATTCCTAAAGCTGACCACCCGGTTTTAACGCCCTGGCAAAGTTGCTGCATTTCAACGGGTTCTAAAGAAAAACTGTCATCTGGCCCACCACCTGAACGATCTAAAGTAAAATGCTTTTCAATAATTGCCGCACCTAAAGCAATACTTGTGATGGCTGTAGTATTGTCCAATGTATGGTCGGATAAACCCGTTACCAGACCAAATTGTTGTATCATGTCAGGAATTGTACGCAGATTATAGTCCTCAGCAGGAGCGGGATAACCACTTACGCAATGTAAAATTGCCAGTTCTTTGCATCCTGCTGACTGTGCTGCTTCAATCGCTTCCTTAATTTCATTTGCATCTGCCATGCCGGTTGAAATTATCATTGGTTTGCCAGTTTTTGCTACATACCGTATTAATGGAAGATCAATAGCTTCAAATGAAGCTATCTTATAAGCAGGTGCGTTAAGTTCTTCCAGCAGATCGACGGCTGTTGTGTCAAAAGGCGAGCTAAATATAGTAATACCTTCTTCAGCTGCTTTTTTAAATAGAATTTTATGCCATTCCCATGGCATGGACGCTTCCTTGTAAAGGTTGTAAAGAGATTGTCCATCCCATAAGCCACCTTTAATTTGGAAGTCATCGCTATTAGAATTTAATGTTATTGTATCAGCAGTATATGTTTGTAGTTTTATTGCGTCCGCACCCGCTTTTTTTGCCTCTTCTATTAATTTTAGTGCATTTTCAATTTTTCCATTATGATTTGCAGAAAGCTCTGCAATAACATATGGAGAGTAATCTTGACCGATTTGGCGCCCAGCAATAGTAATAAATTTATTTTTAGTCATTCTTAATCCTTTCTGTCCAATCTTTTTTCAGTAAACCAAAGCAAATCACATGGTGATATTCCTCACCATCGAAATGCTCCTCGATTAATTTCCCTTCCTGTTTAAAACCAATTTTTTGATGGAGGGATATTGAACGTTGATTATAATCAATTACTCTTGCACTAATCTTATGTAGATCAAGTATATTAAAAGCATAATCAATTACGTTGTAAGCAAGATATTTTCCAGTTCCGGGAACTGACTCAGGGTTAATATAAAACCCCCATTCGGCAACACCTCCCTTGATCTCACTCAGTTGTGCGAATCCTTTTAGCTCTCCATCTTTCTCAAAAGCCAGCGCATGCCGATCATTTCGTAAGATCAGTGCCTCATACCATGCCAAATGTTCGCTATAAGTAATGATATTTCTATTAAACATGAAATGACGTATTGAATCATCGTTACGCCACTTTAAAATTATATCAAGGTCCTTTTTTTCAAGGGGCCGAATCGAATCAGTTAATGATAATACTTTGTAGTTCATATCATCGTTCCCATTACTGTAATTACTCTCTCTGTACCTTTTGCATCAGTAAGTGACGAGCTATTGAAGGACATATTAGTAAGACAGTCTTTATCATTGACGATCATATTAATATAGGCCGGGACCTTTTCCTCAATGTCCAGTTGAGAACTTACAACAAGGGCAGCATTATTATCAGACAATTTTTCTGCAATCATTTTTTGATTGTCTGCCACAACTATCATGATTGTCGGAACACCTAGCGCGCAGCGTTCCCATGCTGAGGAACCTGCTGCTCCAATAACTAAATCGCTATCAGACAATAACTGTGCCATTTCTTTAGCATCAATCAATAGCTTAGTATGCCAGGGTAACGTTTTGATGGTTGCAGAAATAGTATCTTTCCATGGGTTCTGATTACCGAGTACAACTGTCAGTCGGCAATCCAAAGGAAGTTTGCTGTGTTTTAGCGCTATGAGGACATCTTCAGTTGCATTTGCAAAGTCGATCCCGCCAAGTGATATTAACACTGTTTCAAGGTTAATTTTATCTCTTCGATCTAAGCTTGCATTTCTTAAATCTGAAAACTCTTTTCTTAAAATTGAATATTTTGGACCCATAAGTAAGATACAGTTTTCAGGAACGAGACCAAAATAATCATTTAATTCCCTTCCAGCATTTTGATCAATAAGTAATTTACATACGTGATTGCGATTTGCTAAATCGTCTATGACCACAATATTATCTGTTTTTGTTTTTATTACTCTTTCCCATGATATATCCAGGGCATAGTGATCAACGATGCAAAAATCCACCTTTAATTTTTTTATTAATTCTAAAGTTTCTTGAGCATCTTGTTTTTGACTACAACCTAACCATTTTCCATATTCGCTTTCTGACTGGTAATTTTCAGGACCTTCACTAAGCAATAAACATTGATGTTCATGCTGTATGATTTTTTCTATTATATTTCCTGCGTGAGGCCGGGTTACAAAATAACAATTTGCTCCCTGCAATCTGAGTTCATTAGCAATTGTAATACACCGCATTATGTGGCCAGTACCCATTAGCAGCGACGCATCAGCCCGAATAACAATATTTTTTCCTGAAAACATTGCCATCACCTGTTAAGTAGATAGTAAAGCTGCTCAGCTCTTTCCCAGTCATCGAATGTATCGATATCCTGAACTCTGGTGCGCGGTAGAATGACCGGGACGGATAAGCTGTTGAAAATGGGCTTTTGTTCTAACCAGGCGTTTGCAGTGCCCCAATAAAACTGACCGGCATCATGTAAGCCCTCTTCAAGATCCTGAGAGCGTATCTTATAAAACTCCGGAAAGAACATTTCAATTTTTCCATCAGCATTTAATTTCAATGCCCTTTGTATTGGAAAAGCGTAATCCGTAACAGAAAATGCATAATCTGAACGAGAAGTTCTGAGTAAATCATGTCCAGCAATTAAATCAGCAGGTGTCACAAAGGGTGCAGTTGCGTAAATACAACATGCTGTTTCTACATCAATTGCATTCTCAATTAACCATGAGACAGCATGAGCAATTACCGGCACTGTACCGGTAAAATCATCAGAAAGCGTATCTGGCCTTAAAAAAGGAACCTCAGCACCAGCTTGTTTTGCTATTTCTGCTATCTCTGTGTCATCGGTTGACACAATAATGTTATCGAAAAGGCTGCTCTCTTGAGCAGCGCGTATTGAATGCACTATCATAGGAAGCCCGGCAAATTCACGAATATTCTTCTTTGGAATTCGCTTGCTGCCGCCACGTGCGGGAATAATTGCTACATTCATTTTAACGCTTCTTTAATGCATTGTATCACTTCATCTTGTTGCGCGTTTGTTAATGCTGGGAACATTGGAATACTTATCGCTTCCTGATAATATCTTTCCGCTTCAGGATAATCCCCATCTTTGAACCCCATTTCTTTATAATAGGGTTGTGTATGCACTGGAATATAATGAAGGTTAACAATGATATCTTTACTCCTGAGGTAGTTGAAGACCTCCAGGTGTGTTCTCTCCATTTTATCAAGTTGAAGTCTGATTACATATAAGTGAAGGCCTGAATAGCTATCAGGGTGCTGCCAGGGGAGCGTGATCGGTAAATCAGCGAGTAACGCATTATATCTTTTAGCTATTTCGTGTCTTTTAGCAACGTATTCATCCAACCTTTCGATTTGACTTGCGCCAAGTGCAGCCTGAATATCAGTCATTCTGTAGTTAAAACCCAAAGCGACCTGTTGATAATACCAGGGGCCGTCCATCTCTTTGGTCATTAAATCTGGTTCACGGGTAATGCCATGGCTTCTGAACAAACTCATACGAGTTGCAAGTTCGTCACTATTTGTGACAGCCATACCACCTTCAGCAGTGGTTATAATTTTGACTGGATGAAAACTGAATACAGTAATATCGCTGTATTTACAGTTACCTATTGGCTCATTTTTATATTTACCACCAATTGCATGCGATGCATCTTCAATAATCTTAAAACCATATTTTTTTGATAATTTACTAATTGCTTGCATATCACATGGTTGGCCGCAAAGATGCACGGGCACAACAATTTTAGGAAGACGATTTTCTTTCTCAGCGATGACTAACTTTTGCTCAAGTTTTTCCGGGCATATATTATACGTTTTATGATCAATATCGACAAAGTCTACCTCAGCACCACAATATAACGCGCAGTTGGATGAAGCCACGAAAGTGTTAGGAGTTGTCCATAACCAATCACCTTTGCCTAATCCCAGGGCAAGACAGGCGATATGTAATGCAGAGGTTGCACTGTTAACTGCCAGGGCATGTTTGACTTTACAGTGTGACGCCACAGACTCTTCAAAGCGCACAACGGCAGGCCCTTGTGTCAAATTCACTGATTTAAGTACTTCTACCACTGCGTCTATATCAGATTGCGTGATGTCTTGTTGACCGTATCTAATCATGATGAGCCTAATTTGATTTGAAATTTAGTTTATCAATGCTTATTTATAAAGCTTAGAAAGATTGATGTATCATGCTAATTTTTAATCAGAGTGCCGATATTTTATATACGCGGCAAGCTTAAAGACGAAGATAAACAGGAATGCAGCTACCATTCCTAAAGGAACAGCAACGACTTTGTTCCAGTTTTGAAGTGAATATACTGTCACTGCAAAAACTAACAAAGACCCGATATGGCTTATAATAATTACTTTGTCTTTGCCTATTGCATATAATGCGTAATGTACAATCATCCCTAATGCATTACATACAGTTGCAACCAATAATATATAATAAATCTCGAGATAACCGTTAAAAATATCTTTACCTGTCCAGGCAATAAGATAAGGCATTAATGTCAGACTTACGACAATAAAGATAAGCGTAATTACTATGGTCGTTAATGACATTTTATAAAGATGTTGTTGGAATCCTTTTATATCACCCTGGTTATACATGTTTATTAATGTCGGGTAACTGAATGAAAACACACCTGCATCTAAAAATGTCATTAATGTGCTTGCCATCCCTATAAAAAGGACATATGCACCTACCACTTCCAGTCCATTCAAATATTGTACCCAGTAGCGATCTATAGTCTGTAGACCCCTCAGGGCCAGTGTAGCAATAAGAAACAAGCCGCTAATTTTTATTCCATCTTTAATCCATGCATAATTAATCTTCGTATCCCAGCCACCCATTTTTATTTTTTTTAACAACACAACCCCGGCTATCAAGCTTATAACTCCTGATGTAAACCAAAGTGTGTATATTGATGATAGATTTCCTGGAATCCACTGAAGCCACATCATTGCAACTAAAACTATAGCCCACAATCCTTGTCTGATAAAAAGAAGCGCGCTTGCTGCAGTTTGTTTATTGATTGCGACTAAAAGCCTCGATATCTCCTGATTAATATGTTCAAGGATTAATATACCGATAAACCATAATGCTTGCTCTGATGATATCTTATCAGTCATCATTGCCGCTGCTAATGTTATTATAAGAACAACATATAAAACAGACGATAATGATATTTGATTCTTTAAATACCCGCCCCACTTTTCGCGGCCGTTTTTTAGAATTTCACGCGTGGTATAAACATAAAAATCCAGCCCTACGAAGTACAATGCATACCCAACTGTTGCTGTAAAGATACCATATAAGCCTAAGTCAGAGGGATTAAGGTATTTAGCGACAAAGAAGATAAAGAGAAATCTACTTGCCAGCGTTACTCCTCTCAATGAAATGTTCAGTGCCCTTTTTTTCATCAACTTTACCTGAACTGGATAGCGCATCACGTTTTACCACATAAAAAACTTGACAAAACACTTATCGTAAAATCACCAGGAGTTTTTTACTGATTTACCCACGCTACCGCCCCTGGCTTACGGCAACCACATGCCAAATATCTTACTGGTTTTGAATTCTTCTTTCTTTCTGTAGCAAGGTTCACAAACGAAAGGGTAAGAGTTAATAAATCTAATGCATGCAACCGATATAAGTGAACCTTGCACCTTATCCATTAACGTCAACGCTTATTTTATATCCATCTCGCCATTATAGAGCTTTGCCTGGAAATCCCTGTCATAACTTATCACTTCTTATAACTGTTAAGTTTAACTAATTCTAATAAGAAAAAAAGGCCTCTGTTTCCAGAAGCCATTTTATTATTCATTTTATACTTTTGTAACTGCTTATGATCACCAAGTATGCATCATTCAAGCAATTGCCGGATTTTCACTCAAACCCGTTCGGGTTCTTGCTCTGCCAGTTCCACGTGTCGCGCATCATCGCGTCAATTCCACGCGTCACCCGCCAGTCCAGCTCTTCGTTCGCCAGGCTTGCATCTGCCCAGAACGCTGGCAGATCGCCATCGCGGCGCGGCTTGAACTCAAACGGAATCGGCTTACCGGACGCCTTCTCAAACGCCTTGATCATCTCCAGTACCGAGAACCCTACCCCGCCGCCGAGGTTGTAGGCTTTGTAC
>Ga0157363_1002627_pt1 | contig 15943 bp, 12 predicted proteins | sample AttsexASBM1_FD_111477 | JGI IMG/M metagenome (GOLD analysis project Ga0157363, IMG submission 111477) | Fungus gardens microbial communities from leaf cutter ant in Ribeirão Preto, State of São Paulo, Brazil - Atta sexdens ASBM1 | ecosystem: Host-associated > Fungi > Mycelium > Unclassified ...
GGCCAACCGCTCTTCAACATCAAAAAATCCCGCCTGCTTCATAGCACCATTCCCTCAGTCAGAACCAGACGAATGGAATCACAGAGCAGGCATCAAAACCAGGGGGTTTTTCGAACCCTCCAGTTTTCTTCGTGGACATCGAGATCCAAAACTCCAAATCGAAGAAAAGATATTATTCATGAGATACAGAAAAAATCGCCAGAATTTATTCAGAATTATTTCAATATAAAAGATAATGGAGACTTTAATTTGAAGGCGTCATATTTTATACTAAAATAATATCAAAAATCTAATTTCGTAATTATATCAGAATGATTTTGATGTCTGAAAATTTTATTATTTTTTTTATTTATTTTCTTTTTATAAATTACAATCATATTTGAAATTATGAATCGATCAAAATTCTAGAAACTCTTTGTAATATTCCGATGCTAGAACATTATACGTTCTCGCCCTACTACTTTGTAATGATGGAGCAACAAAGCATCCACCGGGAGAGCTAACCTCATGCGCCTAAAGCCGACCCTCCTCGCTACCAGCATTATCGCCCTGCAGCTCGGAGCCCCCAACATCATCACTGCTGCCAAGGCAGCCACCACGACACCCGCAACACACAGCTCCAAGAAAGCCGCGAAAAAGTCGGTCGCTCAGACGGCTCACACAACAGCACGCGCATCGCTCCCCCCCAAGCATACAGCTCCCCGCTCCGTTGACGGTCGCCAGACCGACAGTAACGAGCAGATGATTGTTACTGGTACGCACGCCTTCAATCGTCGCGCCCGCGATTCCACAAGCCCGATCAGCGTGCTCTCTGCCGCAACGCTTCGTCATTCTGGCCAGATGAACCTCGCAGACGCCATCGTGCGCACCGATCCGTCCATTTCGGTCAATGCCATGGGCGCAGATGCTGGCGCTCTTACGTCATCCATCCGTATGCGCGGCCTGAACCCGAACGAGGTTCTCGTACTCGTGGACGGTAAACGACGCCATACGACAGCAAACATCTATGCCGATGCCGGTCCGCAGCAGGGCTCGACCCCTGTCGATCTGAATATGATCCCGGCTGGTGCCATTGATCACATTGAAATTCTTCGAGACGGCGCCGCCGCCATGTATGGCTCTGACGCCATTGCAGGCGTGGTCAACATCATTCTCAAAAAGACCCCGCATGGCCTGAATATGACGGCCCAGACGGGCGCAAATGCCTATAACGGTGATGGCTGGCAGTATCAGCTGGGCGTCGATGGTGGATTTGGCTTCAGTGGAGACGGCTACGTCCACATGAGTGGTCAAATGTACCATACGGACCACATGGTCCCGAACACGACAGACGTACGTACGGTTCCGGGCAATGCTGAATATGGCGGTTACACCATCCCGCACAATTCCAACAAGGTTATCAGCACGCCTGAAGAAACCCGTGAAAACCTGAGCATCGAGTTTGGTAAGACCCTGACCGAGGGCATCACCGGGTACGGCCTCATCACATATGCACATCGTCATTCCGAGGCATATGAAAACTATCGCCTGCCTTCGGTCGCTCCGTCGCTTTATCCATATGGTTTCTCCCCGCTGGAGACGATGGAAGAGAACGATTACTCGGCAATGCTCGGGATCAAGGGCGACAATCTCTTCGGTTTTTCATGGGACCTCAGCACAACTTATGGTGCTGATGAAGCCGATGTCGGAAACAAGAACACTGCAAACCCTTCCATGATCAGCAGCACAGGCTTCAGCCCAACCACAGTACGCGCTGAATCCTATCGCATGGCTCAGTGGACCAACAACTTCGATATGCGTCGCCGCTTCAACATTGCCAATGTTGTGCCAGTTACGCTTGCCATGGGTGCAGAACACCGCCTCGAGACGTATCAGATCTGGCCGGGCGAACCAGCGTCTTACACCAGCGGTGGTACGCAGGGTTATGCTGGCCTCATGCCGGAAAACGCCGGAAAATGGGGACGTGATGTCTGGGCCGGTTATCTCGATGGGGACTTCCACCCTCTGAAGCACTGGGATCTCGACTTCGCAGGGCGTTTTGAGCATTACACAGACGTAGGAAACACCGAAAACGGCAAGGTTTCCACGCGCTACGACATCACCAGCAAGATCGCCGTCCGTGGCACAATCAGCAACGGTTTCCGCGCTCCAACCCTTGCAGAAGAGCATTTCAGCTCACTCAACGTTTCCCCGACTGGCGCCTCCGGCCTGCTCTCCACAACAAGCGCTGCTGGCCGCAGCCTTGGCGCACAGAACCTGAAGCCAGAGCGTTCAACCAGCGTTGAGGGCGGTATCATCGTTGAGCCTGTCAAAGGCTGGCATATCTCCGCAGACGTGTATCAGATCAACATCCGCGATCGTATTTCCGGTGCGGCATCCGTTTATGATCAATCTGCACTCAACGCGATTGATCTGACTGGCGCCACTCTGCCAGTCGGCATCACAAATGCGGACGTCTCGGCCAACTACTTCGCGAACGTCGGAAGCACACGGACACAGGGCCTCGATATCCAGTCTGATTACATGTTCCATCTGCATCAGTATGGAACTCTGACAACGACGCTTGCACTGAACCTGAACCGCACGCGGGTTGGCCACATCAACGATAACTCGCAGGGTCAACCATACCTCAACGCCCAGAGCATCGCGTATCTGACCTCCACCTCCCCGCGGAGCAAGATCATCCTGAATGCTTACTGGACCAAGGCGAACTGGGACGTGAACCTTCGTCAAACACGTTATGGCGAAACCACATCCATGCTGACCTATCAGGACCAGGCCCCTGCTGCGCTACAATATTCAAACACCACCTGGGGACAGTTCAAGAACACCCCGGTCTGGCTGACGGATATTGAGGTTGGCTATCGTCTGGACAGCAACTGGCACTTCGCAGTGGGCGCAAACAACGTGTTCAACCAGCGTCCCCGCAGGCTGCCAAAAGACCTGAACTACCTCGGCTCCAACATCTACGACACCGACTCCTCAGGTATCGGTATCGCTGGCGGTTACTATTACGGTCGCATCAACGCGAACTTCTGATCTACCGAAGCCCCCTCTTAACAGAGAGGGGGTTTTTTAAGGACGGCGGATCAGCAACTTGACCATTTCGAACGATCATGGCACCGCAAGCACCTCTTGGTTCCATCATCATTCTCTCCGCTCCAGTCGGTTGATCACTCTCTGAGACGTACACCTGCTTTCCGGTCCCAATGCAAAACATGCGGAGAGCGCGGAAGTGGCCCTGCTGTCTCGGCTGCCGTGACCCCGTATTTCCAGTCATGTGGACAGACCGCGATATACCGTGCGTAGCCCCCAGTGCCTCCCTTGAACTTCGCAAATCCGATCGACACCAGACAGCCCGTCGGCTTGACCTGATCCAGATTGGCCAGCCCCTCTGCCTGTGCATAACCATGATGCATCAGCCACTCCTCTCCTTCGAGAGTAGGCGTATCATCGGTGTCGAGCGGCTCGTGTCCATGGAACAGAATGTGCCGCTTCAGGTGCAGAAACTGCAATGCCGCAAGAGAAACACCGGGAAAACGCTCTTCGCGCGTCAAAGATGGATCAGGCCATTTTCTAGACCAGTCAGAGCGCACAAACACGACTGAACCTTCGGGAATACGTCCATATTTGGCCTCGAAAGCCTCAATATCACTGACCTGTAACTGATGCCCTTTGTCCTTCGCCACCTGATCCTGCATCTGGATCACAACCAGTGGACGCAGCGAGTAAGTGGGAGGAATTTCGTCAATTGCCGGATATTCGGGAGCCCAGTGCGCTGGTGGATCCAGTTGCGTGCCAAGCTGGTCTGTTGGCAGATCGTAATGCGTGGCCTCAAAGCCCGAGCGGGCATAAGTAAAAATCTGCCCCTTGTTGCCAAAGGGTGGAACAGAAGCATCAGCTTTTGCCGCGCGAAACACCGGTGGCGCAAAACCCGTCCATACAGGCATATTGGGAGTGATGGTGTGCGTCAGATCAATATACTTCGCACCGGCAAGCGCCTGATCATACACGGACCACAAATTTTCAGGATCTGCGTGCGCCACAGACGCGCCCGTACTGCCCAGAGCACCGACCATCATCAGCACCGTTACGTGTTTTCTCCATTTTCCCGGCCCCAGATTCATCACCATGCTCCCTGTATTGGGCTCCTTTATGCCGTCAGAGAGTTCTGGACTTCAATCAACACATCTCGCGCACTGCCATTGACCGCCCTCACTGCCGGCCCCTTATGAACAGGCGCGCCGCTCGCACTCTTTCCAGAAAGCTCCAGACCACATGCTGACGCCCGGACACTACACGACACTGCCTGAGAATTTCTTTGCGCGTCTGTCACCTCGCCCAGTGCGAAAGGCGGAGCTGATCAGGCTTAACAAGCCCCTAGCCTCAGATCTTGGGCTGGATAGTGACTGGCTCTATTCTGATGCAGGCATTGCGTTTCTCACGACCGGTGCGAGGCCGGACGGTCTGGGCCCAGTAGCGATGGCTTACGCCGGACATCAATTTGGCCATTTTGTTCCGTCTCTTGGCGATGGGCGTGCCATGCTGATCGGCGAAGCTCGGGATCATGAAGGAATCCTGCGCGATATCCATCTTAAAGGCTCAGGCCCTACCCCCTTTTCACGACGTGGAGATGGGCGGGCAGCACTTGGCCCCGTTCTGCGGGAATATGTAATCAGCGAAGCCATGCACGCGCTGAACATTCCCACAACACGCGCGCTCGCAGCCCTGACAACCGGCGAAACTGTCATGCGCGAAACGCCGATGCCCGGCGGTATCATCGCCCGTGTCGCACAAAGCCATGTACGCGTTGGCACGTTTCAGTATTTCGCGGCTCAGGGCGATCAGGATGCTGTTCGAATCCTTGCGGACCATGTCATTGAGCGTCTCTATCCTGAACTTTCTGGCGCCCAGAACTCCTATCTCGCACTTCTTGAAGCTATCATCACGCGGCAGGCGGAACTGGTGGCAAAATGGATGCTGGTTGGCTTCGTTCACGGTGTCATGAATACGGACAACATGGCAATCTCAGGCGAGACCATCGATTTCGGTCCGTGCGCTTTTCTGGATGAGTATGACCCCGGCAAGGTCTTTAGCTTCATTGATGAAAATGGACGCTATGCTTACGGGAAGCAGCCCGACATGGCGCTCTGGAATCTCGGCCGCCTGGCGGAGGCATTGCTACCGCTTCTGGATCAGGACAGGGAACAGGCGATCGCATTGGCCCGCACGGCCCTGATGAGCTTCGATGACAGTTTCGGCACTGCATATCTGGATGGCTGGCGCCGTAAACTTGGATTTTTCACATCTGAAGAACAGGATGCCCCACTGATTGGCCGCCTCCTAACCGCCATGCACCACAATGGATCTGATTTTACACTGACGTTTCGCAGCCTCAGTGACATCACGTGCGCCGATGACGACACTCCCTTTGTGGAGCTTTTCTCAGATGCCGACGATATCAGGAGCTGGCTGAAAGACTGGCAGGAGCGTACAGGGCGGGAACAGCAGACAGATAGTGAGCGCCGCAATGCGATGCATGCCGCCAACCCTCGTATCATTCCCCGGAACCATCAGGTCGAGGCCGTGGTACAGGCAGCTCTGAAGGGTGACTTCAACCCGTTCCACATGCTGGTGGAAGCTCTTGCTGACCCATTTTCGAACAGGGATGATGGGCTGGATACTCCCCCAAGCAGGCAGGAGCGCATCCAAAACACATTTTGTGGAACCTGACGGATCAGGCGGGCTGTGGCATCAACCGGCTGCGGCTCATGTCGAACAGTCGGCGCACCTGCGTATGCAGGGCCGCCAGATTCGGCAGGCAGGCATTATGCAGCGCACGCACACTCTCATGTGCTGCATAAAAACGCAGGGTATTGAGACCCTCTTGCAGAATTGCGGCGCCCAGGAAAACGCCATCCACATGAATGACCTTTGAACTCAGCATTGACTTAAAACCTCGACAAACACCCGTTCCAGAACGGTCGAACGCACTTTCGCGTCCGCCTCCGGCTTTTCCGGAGGGCGACACGAGTGGTGCTCTAACGGGGCACATGCCATATCGTTTCCAGTAATGGCGTGACCTTTTCATGACATCGTCTGACAGGCATTCAGGCCGGGGTCTGGACTCACTCTTCCCCATGCGTGAAAACCCGAAGCATGGCCGATCCCATTTCCCCCACCACCCCAGAAAAAAACGCTGCCGACATGCCACATCTGTGGCTGCCGTATTCGCAGATGCAAACTGCACCGTTCCCTGTCGAAGCCACGCGGACAAAAGGCAGCCGCATCACACTCGCAGACGGCCGGGAACTAACGGACGGCGTTGCGGCATGGTGGACAGCCTGTCATGGCTACAACCATCCCCATCTGCAGCAGGCCCTGATCCATCAGGCTGCGACAATGCCCCATGTGATGTTTGGCGGCATGGTCCACGCTCCCGCACGCACACTTGCGGCCCGCCTTGCGGCCCTTTTGCCCGGCGATCTGGAACGCGTCTTCTTCACGGATTCCGGATCCGTGGCGATGGAAGTGGCCCTGAAGATGGCGGTACAATTCCATATCAACAGCGGAACCCACGGCCGCACCCGGATGCTCTCATTCCGCGGTGGATACCACGGTGACACGCTGGGCATGATGTCCATTTGTGATCCCGAAGAAGGTATGCACTCCCTTTTCGCAGGTGTTTTCCCCGAACAGATCCTGGCCGATCTGCCGCTTGATGAGCAGAGCACGGCAGATCTGGATGCTCTCCTTGCCGAACGCGGGAGCGAGATTGCGGCGGTCATTACCGAACCTCTGGTACAGGGTGCGGGAGGAATGCTTTTCCACGCTCCAGACGTGCTACAAACCCTGAGAACCCTGTGTGACCGCCACGGCATTCTTCTGATCGTAGATGAGATTTTCACGGGGTTCGGCCGCACGGGCACAATGTTTGCCTGCGAGAAAGCCGGGATTGTTCCCGATATCGTGGCGCTTTCGAAGGCCCTCACAGGTGGGACGATGGCACTGGCCGCGACAGTCGCCCGCAGGCATCTTTTCGAGAAATTCCTGTCCGATGACGCCGATCGGGCGCTGATGCATGGTCCAACTTTTATGGCCAACCCACTGGCCTGTGCCGTGGCCAATGCTTCTCTGGACCTGTTTGAACAAGAACCACGGCTCGAACAGGTGGCCGCGATCGAGGATCAGCTGCGCCGTGAACTCGCTCCCTGCAGGACAATCCCCGGCGTCCGGGATGTGCGTGTCATGGGGGCTATCGGCGTTGTAGAGCTCGATAAGATCGAAGATGCGGACGCGCTTCGCAGGGCTTTCGTTGATCGTGGCACGTGGGTTCGCCCATTCCGCAGGATCGTCTATCTCACCCCGGCCTTCACCATCACGACCGAGGAATTATCCACCCTGACAGGCGCTATCGTGGATATTCTGAAAGCCCGCGCATGACGCTCTTTGACGTCCATTTTTCAGCCGTTCTTGAGGAACGTGAGCGCATCGGCACAAGACGCGTTCTATCGGCGGTGACCCGCGATGGTCGCTTCCTCGTGCGGGACGGCAAAAGGCTGCTCGACACATCGTCCAACGATTATCTGGGTCTCGCTGATCATCCTGCCCTACGAGAACGGGCCGCTGACTGGGCATTGCGGTTCGGGACCGGAGCACGAGCTTCAAGGCTTGTCAGCGGTACGATGGAAATTCACCAGCAGGTGGAGAAAAAAATTGCCGCGCTCAAAAATTGCGAAAGCGCGCTTCTTTTCGCCACAGGGTGGCAGGCAAACGCATCCGTCCTCCCCGCCCTCTGCGCGCTCTCGACTGCGCGAACAGGAAGCCCGGCGCTGGTTTTTTCAGACCGCCTGAACCACGCCAGCCTGCATCATGGGTGCGCTGCGGCAGGCATCCGCCAGATCAGGTTTCGCCATAACGATCTGGCCCATCTTGAAAACCTCCTCATGCGCGAGGCTGATAAACCTGGCCTGCGCATCATCGTCACGGAAAGCGTGTTCTCCATGGACGGGGATCGCGCAGACATCCCTGCATTGAGGGCTCTGGCAGATCGCTTCAACGCTTTTCTTTACGTCGATGAAGCCCATGCGACTGGCGTACTCGGGCCACATGGTGGCGGCCTGTGCGAAGGTCTCGCCGATCTGGCTATGGGAACCTGCAGCAAAGCGCTTGGCGGAATGGGAGCCTATGTGACGGGTTCCGCACCCATGTGTGAGTATCTTCTCAATCACGCTTCCGGCTTCATCTACAGCACAGCTCTTCCTCCCGCCGTTCTTGGCGCAATTGATGCGGCGCTCGATTTGATACCGACAATGGACGATGAGCGCACAAACCTGTCACATCAAAGCCAGTATCTGAGAACGCTTCTTCAGGATGGAAAACTCGCAACCCTTGGCTCAACAACGCAGATCGTTCCGGTTCTGATCGGCGATGCCAAACGTGCTCTCGCCATCTCAAAAGGTCTCGAAGAGGCTGGTTTCCTGAGCATCGCGATCCGCCCACCCACAGTCCCACCCAACACAGCCCGTCTGCGTCTGGCCCTTGATGCACGCTACACAACTGCGGATATCGAAGCCCTCGCGGAAGCCATTATCACCCTAACACAGGAAATCTCCACATGATTTCAACGCTGTACTGTGTTCATGGCTGGAGTTTTGACCGGCATTTCTGGGAGGGCATCCGTCCTTTTCTCCCGGGAATGTCGCTCATCTGTTCGGATAGTGGCTATTTCGGTTCTCCGTTCGCACCGCCATTGCCAGAGGAGCCCTATCTGGCAGTCGGGCACTCTGCGGGCGTGCTCTCCCTTCTTGGCCAGGAACTGCCCGGATGCGCAGGAATAGTGTCTTTCAACGGGTTCGCACGGTTTGTGGAAGGGCAGGACCTTCCCGAAGGAACACCAACCCGCTTCCTGGAGCGAATGCGCGTAAAGGTCCGCCGAGCTCCTGATACAGTGCTGACAGATTTCCGGACGACATGCGGCACTGCCGAACCCTGGCCAGGCACGCCAGACAGCCAGCGTCTTTCAGACGGGCTGATCCCCCTTCTGACCGAGGACCGACGCACGGAAGCAGAGCGTTGGGGAAACAGGCTACACTGGTTAGCCGGCATGGATGATCCCTTCGGTGCGGCCCGGGCGATGCACTCAGCTTCTGGCGAAATGATTGAAGGCGGCCACCTTCTTCCCCTCAATCAACCTGAACGCTGTGCAGCCTTTATCCAAAGAGCGCTGCATGCCACGCATTGAGGAACGCAAGCACCGTATTGCAGCCCGTTTCGGTGCTGCCGAAAGCTACGAAGCCGCTGCGAAAATACAACGTGTCTGTGCGGATCAGCTGGCTGAACGCATTTGCGCTGCTTTTCAGACGCCCCCTCGGAGCATCCTGGAGTTCGGATGTGGCACAGGTTTTCTGACGACCCGACTGGCGACGCATTTTCCGACCGTACATCTCTGTGCCACGGATCTGGCGCCCGGCATGATCGAACGTATCAGGGCTCGCCTGCCGGATGTGGCGTCCGAGTTTCGGGTCATGGATGCTGAAAATCCGGATCGGGATTTCACGACACCCTTCGATCTGATTGCCTCCAGCCTTTGCCTCCAGTGGTTTTCAAACCGTCAAAAGGGTCTGGAACGCCTTTGCAGTCTTTTGGCGCCCGGCGGGAAGCTGATGGTTGCCACTCTCTTGCAGGGCAGCCTGCAAGAGTGGCGTGATGCGTGTGCTGTCGAACGCGCGCCCTGCGGAGTTCCTGACTACCCTACGCTTGACCAGATAAGGGATGAGTGGCCAACAGACGGTATTGGCTTCTGGGAGAGCGTGCCCCTTGTAGATCCTGTAGCAAAGGCTTCAGGTTTTTTGCGAGGCATGCGACAGATCGGCGCGTCTCTGCCGAGAGAAGGCAGCAGACCTGCCAGCGCAGCGGCACTTCGTCGTGCAATGCGCCGCTTCGATGCAGAAAATGACAGTGTGACTTACCAGATCGGCTTCGGCCTTTTCGAAAGGAACCACGCGTGAGCGTTACCCCAAAAGGCGTGTTCGTGACGGGAACAGACACCGAAATCGGCAAGACGCTGGTCAGTGCGATCCTGACGAAAGCGTGGAATGCAACGTACTGGAAACCTTTTCAGACCGGCCTCGCCGAGGAAACAGGCGACACATCAACTGTAACCCGCCTTGCCGATGTCGCCCCCGACCATGTTGTCGCACCGCTTTGCGCCTTGCAGGCCCCTCTGTCACCTTTCGCGGCTGCCGAACTCGAGAACACTGTCATTGATGTTGAGAAACTTCAGATGCCAGCGGGAGACGACCCTTTCGTCGTTGAAGGCGCAGGTGGCCTTATGGTACCTGTGACACCTGACAGCATGATGATTGATGTGGTTCAACGTCTGGATCTGCCGGTCGTACTTGTGGCCAGAAGCGGGTTGGGGACGATCAACCATACACTCCTGAGCCTTGAAGCGCTCCGTCGCCGAGATATTGCTATTGCGGGTGTCGTTCTTAGCGGCGTGCCCAATGTTAAAAACGCCAGGGACATTGCGAGATTCGGCAAGACCCAAATTCTCTTTCAGGTTCCGAGGTTCGAAAATGTAACCCCGCAAACCATTGCGGATTTCGCCCGTTCAATTCCGGATTTCGCGAAGTTTTTCGATGACAAGCCTTCACAATAACGTGTGATTTGGCACCATGTCATGAAATGGCCATATCCCACCCGGTGATAGGACAGAACATTCCGCCATTGCCCTTCGCAAGACTGGGTAACCGGCGTATCGCTATTGTTACATCCCCTTCTATCAGAGGGTGACCAACAGGATTTTGAATAAGAGTATGAGCATTCTGCGTCGTGATTTGGTGAAAGTCGGAGCAGGTCTCTCCCTTTTGGGAGCATCTGGTAGTCTGGCACATGCCCAGTCCGCTCCCGCCCAACCTGAAACCCCGCAGCCAAATCCCATGCCCAAGCCGGTTCCATTCGACGACAAGACTGTCCGCAATATTGCGCAGGCCCTTTCAAAGAAGTCCTATGCAGGACCGTCGCAGGATATGCCTTCGGCCATCGCCAATATGGATTTCGACCAGTTCCGATCCATCGCATACAACCCTGACAAGGCCCTTTGGCATAACGACAAGCTGGCCTTTGACGTAGAGTTTTTCCCCAGAGGCTTCCTTTACAAGCCGCGGATCGGGATGAACGAGGTTGTTAACGGTCAATCCACTCCCGTTCCCTATGATCCGGACCTCTTTACCTACGGCAACCCCGTTCTGCGCGTTACTGATGATCTGGGTTTCGCGGGCCTACGCCTACGCTATGCGATCAACACACCGGGCGTAATGGAAGAATGCGCCGTGTTCTTGGGGGCTTCCTACTTCCGGGCTGTTGCCAAGGGCCAAAACTATGGTCTGTCCGCACGCGGCTTCGCGAATGGTACGGGAGACAGCAAGGGCGAGGAGTTCGCCCTTTTCCGCGAGTTCTGGCTGGAAAAGCCCGAGCCCGGCGTAAACTCAATCGTCATTCATGCATTGCTGGATAGCCCGTCCGTCGTGGGGGCATTCCGCTTCACGATCCGCCCCGGCGATACCACGGTGTTTGACGTCCAGACATCATTCTTTCCGCGCCAGTCCATCACGCAGGCCGGGATCGCCCCCCTCACGGGCATGTTCTATTTCGACACGAACGAGCGCAATCACGTCGACGACTGGCGCCCTGCCGCGCATGACAGTGAAGCCCTCCAGATCTGGACAGGCGCTGGCCAACAGCTTTATCGCCCGCTCGTCAATCCGACGCTGCTCCAGTTCTCTGCCTTTACGGACAGCAGCCCACAAGGCTTCGGCCTCATGCAGCGCAAGCGGTCGTTTCAGGACTATCAGGATCTCGCGCTCAATTACGAAAAGCGCCCGTCCCTGTGGATCGAGCCTATCGGCAACTGGAATGATGGAGCCGTAGATCTCGTTGAAATTCCAACGCCCAACGAGGTTAATGACAACATTGTTTCTTTCTGGCGCCCGAAAGAACCCTTGAAGGAAGGGCAGGAATACGCGTTCACCTATCGGATGTACTGGGGTTGGGACACGCCTTGGCCTACCCATCTGGCACGTGTAGCCGCAACACGCGTAGGTGCTGTTGTGGACCATCCGGAAGCTCGTTTCTTTGTGATCGACTTCACAGGAGAGCCGTTCCACAATGTTCCGCAGGACGCGCATTTCCATCTGCTACCCCAATCTACACCCGGTACGATCCGGAATGTGGTGGTAGAGCCAAACCCACAGATCAACGGCTGGCGTACAACCTTCGAATTCGTTCCTGGCGATGCCAAAATGTGCGAACTTCAGGCCCAGCTTGCCAATGATCAGGGACCGATTTCCGAAAAATGGATGTATCATTGGACTCCGTAACAGACTCCTTTCCCGCCGAAGCTGCGTTCCTCCCCCCTGACGCTCCGCTTAAAATGGAGCCTCAGGACCTGTGGCACGCTCCGAACCGGCATGGACGCCCATTTAATCCGCTTCCAACAACGCCGCGCAATCTCTGGGCACGGCGACTGTTTGTGTTCGGAACGGCCATCCTGCTGACAGCCTATGGCATTTATAGAATCAATCAGGTCTTCAATTCCCTTGGCGTTTCGACGCTGGGCATTGTGGTTCTGATCCTGTTCGCCATTCTTGGCATGTGGATTGCCCTGTCTTTCGCCTCAAGCCTTGGTGGCTTCGTGTCACTGCTGCGCAGGGGCGGTCTGGGTCTGGGGATTCACCGCGCGGGACCGCTTCCCGTCTTGCAGGCACGCACTGCCGTGCTGATGCCGACCTATAACGAGGACCCGACGCGCGTCATGGTGGGCCTGCGTGCCATCCACGACAGCATCCTCGCAACAGGCCAAATTGACACCTTCGATTTCTTCCTGCTCTCAGACACCACTGATCCGGATGTGTGGATTCAGGAAGAGCGCGCATATCTTGCATTCCGTGAAGAAGTTGGCGGAGCAGGGCGGATTTTCTATCGACGTCGTGCCAAAAACGTTGACCGCAAGGCTGGAAACCTGGGCGAGTGGGTCCGTCAGTTCGGGGCGGCTTACGAACAGATGCTTACGCTTGACGCAGATAGCGTCATGGATGGCGGCCTGATTGTCCGCATCGTTTCAGCGATGGAAAAGCATGACGGCATTGGGCTGATCCAGACACTCCCGGTCATTGTGGGCGGTAAAACCCTCTTTGCGCGTATGCAGCAGTTCGCGGGACGTGTTTACGGCCCCCTGATTGCTCATGGAATTGCCTGGTGGCATGGCTCCGAAGGTAATTACTGGGGACACAATGCAGTCATTCGGACCCGCGCCTTCGCCGAACAGGCCGGTCTGCCACACCTGTCCGGAAAGCCTCCTTTCGGCGGCCATATTCTGAGTCACGATTTCGTCGAGGCCGCTCTCATGCGCCGGGGCGGCTGGGCCATTCATATGGTGCCCGGACTGTTCGGCTCCTATGAAGAGAGCCCCCCTTCCCTCACGGATGTCGCCATTCGCGATCGCCGCTGGTGTCAGGGAAACCTTCAGCACGCCAAACTGCTGTCCACACGTGGCATGCATTGGGTCAGCCGTTCACACATGCTCATCGGCATCGGCTCTTATGTGATGTCACCACTCTGGCTGCTGTTTCTTCTGTGCGGCATCCTGATCTCTCTTCAGTCACATTTCTACCACCCGGAATATTTCGGAACGACCAGAACGCTTTACCCACATTGGCCGCGCGTTGATCCCGTTCAGGCAAAATCTGTCTTTATCGGTACAATGGCCATTCTCCTCGCACCCAAAGGTCTGGCGTTTATCGCAATGCTGGTGGACCGGGGTGCCCTGAAGGGATCGGGAGGTGCAATCCGTCTGGCGATCTCGATTGTTCTTGAAACCATAATCGGTGGCCTCATCGCGCCTATTGCCATGCTGATCCAGACTTCGGGCGTCATTTCCATCCTGCTGGGCCGTGACTCTGGCTGGAATGCCCAGAACCGTGACGATGGTCGCGTTTCGCTAAAGGAAGTGGCGCGCGGATACTGGATCTATACGGTTTTTGGTGTCCTTCTGGCTGTTGCAGCATGGTCTGTCTCCCATGCACTGTTCCTCTGGATGTCTCCTGTCCTGCTCGGGCTTCTGCTTGCCATCCCCCTGGCTGCGCTGACAGCCAGCAGGGACGTGGGAATGACGCTCCGCAGAATGGGCCTTCTGCTTATCGAAGAAGAGACCAATCCACCCGCTATCCTGAAGCTTGCTGCTGAGAACGAGCGCCGTCGGGATATGGCCTTGCATCAGCCTGTCCAACCACCTGGAGAAGCCTTCTCAGCACTCCGCCAGAATACGGACCTGCTGGAGGCTCATCGCAGCGCGCTACCTGCCGCCCGCAAACCTGGCTCGGCAGTGGATGCCAATCTTCTCGTAGGCCTCGTGAAACTGCAGGAAAGCTCAAACGTCGAAGGTGCACTCAAAAAACTGACACGTCAGGAAAAGGCGGCAGTTCTTTGCAATTCAGAAGGTCTTGCGCTGATCACCTCCCTGCCATCCTGAACGGGCAGTCAGCCAGACCGGAGAACAACTCTCGAAAAAAGGGCGACAGACATGAAGCCACATGCCGGAAAACGGATCTGCCTGTTCGCCCAATATGATCCCGTTCCCCGTCTGGCACCTCATACCCGGCATTATCTACGCGAGATCATTACATGCGGGTATGAGGTGCATGTCTGTATCTCGGGCCATCCAAACCTTGGTGACCAAGGCCTGAGAAATTTTCATGAGGGCCTTGAAGGGCTGCCTATCCATTTTTACCCTCGCGAAAATGGTGGCCTGGATTTCGCAGCCTGGCAGTTCCTAATCGAAAAAGGCTGCGTTCAAAACGCAATCGAAATTCTGTTTACAAATGACAGCCTTTTCGGCTCCATCACCCCACTTAAGCCCATCATGCAGTCCATGCGCGCAGAGGGTTATGATGCGTGGGGAATGGTGCGCTCGCAGGAGACAATGCCCCATCTCCAGTCATGGTTTCTGGTGATGACGGGTGATGCGTTCACTCACCCCGCCATCCAGCGCATTTTCAGTATGCCGTTTATGGAAATGTCCAAAGGCGAAATTATTCTCCACGGTGAATTCGGAACAAGCGTGGCACTTGATTCTGCTGGCCTGAAAACCGCTGCATGCTGGACAGCACGCAAGGCGTTAGGCGGCCTTCTGACAGCCAATCCCATGCACACGGATTGGCTCACGGTGCTGCAATCAGGTCGGGTCCCGTTCATCAAGACCGAGCTTTTGCGCGATAACCCTTTCCTCGCGCCCGGCGTTAAGGACTGGCGCAACGCAATCCCAGATAAGAGATTCTTCAGGCCCGCATGGATTGTAGAGTATCTCAAGGAAAATCCCCCACGTTCGCCCGGGCCAATCATTGGCTGGCAACAGAGGCTGACGAGTGCCTTAGCTGCTCAGGATCCTCGCAATTTTATCAGATATCTTCTGCAGTTTCTCTCTCGTAGGCGTCTCAGATAAAAATCTGCGGACAGTCCCCTGATAACTGACATAAGAGACTTTCAAGAAAGGCATGATTATGAACCGCAAACTCTACGTCTACGATCACTGCCCATTCTGCGTAAAAGCGCGCATGATTTTCGGGCTGAAGAATATCCCCTTCGAACTTGCAATTTTCCTTAATGACGATGAGGAAACACCCATCCGCATGGTCGGAAAGAAGCTGGTTCCCATTCTTGAAGAAGACGGCCGCTTCATGGGCGAGAGCATGGATATTGTTAGCCATATCGACGCACTCGGCACTCCCGTTCTGACCGGCGCGACGCGTAATGAGATCACTGAGTGGATCAAGGCCGCGAATGGCCCCTGCTACAAGTTGTTCCTGCCACGCGCAGCATCTGCTCCGTTGCCTGAATTCGCCACGACATCGTCGCGTGCCTATTTCATCCGCAAGAAAGAAGA
>Ga0157363_1002628_pt1 | contig 15942 bp, 4 predicted proteins | sample AttsexASBM1_FD_111477 | JGI IMG/M metagenome (GOLD analysis project Ga0157363, IMG submission 111477) | Fungus gardens microbial communities from leaf cutter ant in Ribeirão Preto, State of São Paulo, Brazil - Atta sexdens ASBM1 | ecosystem: Host-associated > Fungi > Mycelium > Unclassified ...
TATTTATTACATAAAGTTACGAAGATATAATTATAGAAGATTTAATTTATTAATTGATTTATAAATTATTTCTTAGTAAATATCTGTTAATGTGCGATAACGCACGATACCTTGCCGTGTCATAAATATGTCGGCCCGAAACCCATAGAATACGGCGAGAATAATTGCGGTCGGCTTAAATTTCTCGGAGACGAGAGCTTACGAGCGGAGACGACAATACGCGCAGCTGCGGATAACGCGAAAGCCGCTTTGAATCTGTCAGAAGAGCAATTCCGTCGTCCGCCATGTGAAGGCAAGCCTCGCGATATTCCACAAGCTGGCGCACGATGCTTGGTATTTAACTCTCGACACTACAGTAAAACCGGGTAAACGAGATTGAAGGATTAGGAGAGGAAGTTAAAACGCAAGAGAGTTTTTCGACGAATAGCATTTCGATTCACTTGTCAATTCTATTCACCGTTAACAAAATATTGTTACTATAACAAAATCTGAACAATTAAATTTGACTTTTGAAATTCTGTTTTCAGATTTTGTTTTTTCTTTCATTAATTTCGTGATGTGTGCATTTCAAATATATCTGCTGAAAAATTATAAAAAATAACGAAGTGTATTAATAAAGAAAGTTAATTAATTTTCTGTAATAAACATTGCAAAAGAGAGATGAAGGCAGATTAAAAAATAATTGCTGTCACATCCTTGTCTCCACATCTTGTATTTTTTAGAATGATATTTTTTTGCAAACTTCTTTATTATTTTCTCAATGCTGATCATATTGAATTTTAATTATTTTTCAGTTTATTATCTTTTTAATATATTAAAACATAAACAAATAAAAAATTATGTTATTATACAATTTCGAAAGAAAATTGAGAATATAATTAATATACTCCTTTTCATCAAAAAAATATTTAATTTTCTCAGAATCATGCGTTTATGCATTAATGAGATGTTCTAATCCTATAAACATCATCTACTGTAGCAACGATGATTCCGAACATTTTTTTCATATTAAACTATCTTTTAAATTGAAGATCTTATTTTCGAATTAATTACTAAGTTTTATGGAAAACTGTAATACATCATCTTCTTTTATTGATGGTAAAGTCTGGAAGTCTATGTTCCCAGCACGTCGGCTAGATCTGATTGTTTGATTGAAGTACCGAGAGAAATAGAAACAGCATGGAGGGAGAATCAGCACGTGGACATTGTAAACGCTTGGAAGCGGCTTAATCAGCCATTGTATGCTGTTGCGGTCGACGATGGCTCCACATACAGACGGGCGACGACCGCCCGGAGGGTTGCAGGGCAGAGGGAGTCCATTCGACCATGGATATACCAACGCTGCACAGTCTGCTTCAGCTGTGCGCTTCCTGACAGGGAACGCCCAGATAATTTCGTGATGATTGAATTGTTAATTCTCGTAGTAAGTTTTCAAAATCTCCAACCATTTCTAATCAGCAAAAAATATTAATCTTGTTCTAAGTCTTAAAACAGTTAAAAGGCTTATTTTTGCAATTATTTAATAATTCGCATTATATAAATAATTTTAATAATTAATTATAATAATTAATTATTACTAATTTTAATAATTAATTATAATTTAATTAATTTAATTCAATATGCATATTAAGATAAATGAAATATTCTCTTAATATTCTACAAATACTACAGCTTTTTTAAAGTATATCCCTGTTCTCGCACAACACGTTCTGAAAATATTTTCAGAGTATCCTCTCATCGCGCTAACTGGTAGACACTTCAAGTTCTCGACTACACTCATTCCCGATTACAACGTGCTCGGCGGACCTTGGTAAATCCTCTCTCCCCCATTAACGTCTGTTATTTATGCATAATGAACGACGACAAACTTCCAACAAAGACATCCTCGAGACATTATCCTTCCCCCCTTAGTCTTAGTAACTCTTAGCGACGCAAGGGCAGGCGTTACGAAGAGAAACCGGGAGAGCACTGCTCTTCATTTTCCATAGAAAATGAAGCGATAACGGCTGAGTTCGCGGAGCGTTTGTCAGACAGGGAGGGAAAATGGTCGTCGTACAATCCACATTGTTTCGTTAATCGACGAGCATCAGCCATTATTTCATTATTGCTGCACACGAGATAAGCCGGATCGGTGGTGGGTTCCTTTGTTAGAGAAACGGGCAAAATAGCCGACGGCGAGCTAGCGAATAAAGGCACATCCGCGTGCGGGTGTGTTTATAGAACGAGATTACGCGAGGGCAGTGGAGAAGAAGAGAATACCTTGAAAAATTTTTTGTTCGCAGTGGCAGCGCGCGATTGCGACACGAGCCAAACGGCGAAGATTTGGTCTTTTACGGCCCGCGGGGGATGCCGTCGTGGCGAACAGTCAGAATTTTGTCTAACCCTTCAATAACGATAATCCCTGGAGGCGTCATTGTGAAGATACGACGAGAGGCTTGAGCGTTGAAATTGAAACTTACTCGTTTCTTGTGTTCAGAAGACTGACATTTCCGTGTGACACACAAGGCTTTATGGTGACCGACTTTTATCTGTCGGATAATAACTCGGAGCAATACCTGAGATAACACATGTGCTCTCTAAGATCTTCTCTTTATGTTGACTCTGTATTAATTTTATAATTTATTGAATTCTAGAAATGTGTAATTAATTTTATACTTTGGAAAGCAAGAATAACATATATATATATGTCTAATCAAATATAAATTTTTAAATAAAAGAAATACGAAGATAGTATATTTTGGGGGGTTTTTTGCAACTGTCTCCAATTAAAACACTTTCCCCCACGTCCTACATTTGTATCTATTTTTCCGTGTATGCTTTCGCAATTTTCGCGTACAACTTTTAACAGAGCAGAGCAGTGCGAGAGATTGTGACTTCTACTGTACTAAATTGACCGCGAATGAAAAGTTACGCAAAATAATACCGGCGGTTTCTGGCTGATTTTAGTCAAACTGAAAGCAGAAAATATGGGAAAAGAGCGAGCGTGATATCACCTTCTTTCTCGTAGCACGAACACTCGCTGTTAATAAGAACAAATTTGTGTTTACTGCCTCTACGTGTATAAGAGTTTAACATCTTCCTTCACTGCTGTTAGCCGTAAGATTAAAGCTGATGGCATCGTAAACATCGTGTAATTTGGTGACATTCTGACCATGTGTCTGTTACTGAACGACGAAAAGACTTTCTGTGTGTTACGTAACTTCTTGACAAACACAAAAATATAGTAGTTCTATTTATTTCTAAAATACTGGATATCCTTCGATAAGATGTTAAAACTAATTAATTACCATTTTCGAATGATGTTAAAAAAGAATGTTACAAAAAGTTATTACGAATTTTCATTAAAAAAATTGTTGATACACTATTTGAATTTTATGTAAATTCAAATGGTGCGCGCATAAATTCTTAAGGTTATTTGTATATTTTTCAATAAAACTTATATACAAATATTTTGTTAAATCTTATTTATATTCATTAAAAATTGCAGACTTTCTTCTTTTCAACGCAATTTTTGCTTTTTTTCAATAATTAAATATATTTGAAAATGACAACTGATTAGTTTAAGACACCTTCTCGTAGAAAATCTATATTATTTTAAGAGAAAATTAAAACGTTTTTGGAATTTTAAGTAATCTTTCTGTAGCACTGAGAGAAATGATTTTGTTATAAGAACAAATCAAGGGAAAGCAAATATGATATTTGTTAAAAAACTGATCGATTTGTTACGATTGCAAATTAATTCGTCAATGTAACAAATAATCAATAGTATCGCTAGCAAATAAGCTCATATATATATATATAAGTCGTAGATGAAATCCCAAATCGTAAGAAATTGACCAATTCTAATCAAGTATTCTCCCTACATTTGACTATGCTTGGTCGGTTTCCTACGACTTAAGACTCCACGATCTACGAATTCTATGTAAACGAGCCTAAAGTTTATCCAAAAGATAAGTTAGATTCTATATAGTTTGCTTCTGTTACTAATAATTGATTTGTATAGCAGACTAGCAGCAAATTTGTTGTCACATATTTATCGATCAATCGGTTAAAAATACTGGTGGCTTGCTAAATTAACAAAAATCCTTTCTCTCAGTGAGTAATTTTGTAACATTTTGCTACCAAGATTATTAAGAAACGAACTTCATTTTTCGTGTTAAAATTTTCGAATTTAGTACGACGCGTCAAAGAAGATACGTTAGAAAAAAACTTGCAACTCTTTTAACTTCGCCATTTCATCATTTTATAAAACTGACCTCAATTAATGTACTTCACGTGACACACGCAACATGCAGATTCTATGTTGTTATCCGCTTTTTGTATTCGTAATGTAGTTGCGCATTAGCATATTCGGCGGAACTTGTAATATATTTGGCAGCTATACCAAACTTTTATCAACGCGGAGAGATAGTACCGCTACAACACTTCCGAGCACACGCGTATGTCTAAATCTCATAACAACAAATCCGACGGCGTAGCGCGGCGCGGCGGTCATTCCGTGCTGCGATCGTAAATTACTCGCGAGATAAAACTTTAACGTGAGACGCGTTATTTCGGAGTTGTCCTTTCCTTTTTCTATCGCTTGTTCTTTTTCTCCGTTTTTCTACACTCCCACGCGCGCATTTCGCGCGACGATTTACTCGAGTCACGCGAAATACACGCAAAATCCCGCGATTAATCCTGCGCGATGTGCTCGTTGCATGAATCGCGCAATGCGAAAGCCACTCTCTCCGTTGTTTAGCCACGTATTTACATACATGCTAATATGTTTGCATATGACAGAAACAAGCCGGCCATATTTGCAGTGACGGTCGAATAAGTTCGAAGATCACAATGCTTTGACGAGGAAACTAGCGGAGGTTAAATAAATGCTGGAGGTGTATTTGGAGGATAACGTGTTAAATGTAATTTGAAGGTTTCCTTGTTTAACAAACAATTAAATTTCATTCGATAAACGCAATTATAATCGCACGTATCAGAAGCATTGTAATGTATTTCATAATCTGAACAATATATCGCTCGTTTGGCAGAAGTAATTTTTCAGCATTTAAAAAAATTGAAATTTTGAATTAGGATAACATTTTACGATACTTTTTAAAGAAAAATAGGACATAATTCCAAATAGATCGTTTTTATTATATTTCAGTATCAACGACATTCTTTCGATCACGGTATTTAATTCAAGAAATATCTCTTTTTTTTTATTCATTTCAAACTTGATCAGAGGATAAGCGACACTTCTATCCTCTAACGATAAATTGAAAGAATTATAAATGTATTGCTTTTTCGACAAAAAATATACGTCTTTGTATCATTCCTTGTCATTATTTAAAAAATGCTAATTTTTTAGTTGTATCATTTTTCTATCTTGTATAGACAAGCAATATGTAAAAATTAATGTAAACATATTGGATTCAACAATTTATTAGACGTTTAAAAAATATAATTCAAATTTAATTTTTCAAACCATTAGCATGCTGCGAAAATTGCAAAATTGAGACGCGAAACTATTAAAATAAAAAATCTCGAAAATCTTCAAAGAGCAATTTCCATGTTCTCGACTTTTAGCGTAAAAGTGTACATCCTTTTTAGAAAATTCTCAGAGGATTTCACATTCTCAAAGTTTACATAGAAGCCTTTACATAGAAGCATCAAGTGTCATTTAACGTTAGAATACGCGTAGTGATATGTTTAACAATTTTACTGAAATACGGTTCAATATACATTAGCTAGCGGAATCTTACAGTTATTATATAAATAAGTATAAATTTTCAGTACTACATATTAAGAGAGTAATATATATCAAAACCTCTCATAATTTATCATTTAGCATCATGAAGCGGAAATCAGAAGATTCAGAATCATGCGCAATAATTTTCTGCAGAAATGCTAAACGCTTGTCATGAATGGCATCTTTACAGTTTTGCGTATATACACTGCGTGCGTTTTCTAAACGCTTCCTAAGCAAAACTCGGTATCCTATTCGGCACATCGGTTCTTTTCCAGAGACGCATTTCTCGTGTTACACACCTCGTTTTCTACAGCGCAAGAAACGTACGTCTCGACGCGCAAAGCGAAGAGCTTTGAAAAACGTTAACACAAGACTACCTTCGCTTTCTTTCTCTCTCTTTTCCTTTCTTCTTTCGCTTTCTATTGACTATCCGCGCGCGGATCCAGTAATCGCGATCTAATCTCATCGAAAAAGTCCCGAGTGCGGTTGCTCGCTTCGAGCGGCGATATGCCACGCGGGCTAATTAAAGTCGGACAAGATGAAATATCGAGATACACGCTCTCGCTCTCGCTCACCCTTCTCCCTTCCTCACCCTTTCGTTCCTATCTCGGACAAAAGAAAAGCCCCGGCTAGTACATCCCTGTATACGTATAAGACAAGACCGCGATCTCGTTCTTTATTACGTTACCGGTGCGGTTTGTCGCTAATGACCACCTGATGACTGCATCATGAACTTTTTACGACGCGTCGTAATTTACCGAGCTTTTAAAGACACGCCGCCGTGGGCATTGTTGGTTCGCGGCATCTATACGAGACTTTTGCATCCTACGAGTACATCTGCTTCCATGATTTACAAAGTCTCGTAGAAAAATCTTTCTTTGACACAATTGCTTTATTAAATAGATTTATGCCATTCTGTATTCTCAAATATTATATAATACTAATTATCTACAATAAAGCAGAATTTTCAATAAATTTTCTTCCAGGGAACTCCAACATTACTGCGGACTTTATTAACTTTTATTATAGCGTTATATTCATGACGCTGAAATTATGCTTTAGCTTTCTCGCAATTTTCTGTGAAAAAGCAGCTTTTTCAAGCTTTCTTTTTTTTAATCACGAGATACGCTGAAGACATATCATCCGACAAATATCTTCAAAGAATATCTTTCTAAGCCGCCAATGCGCAGCTCTTTCGCAACGTTTCTAGAGAGAGAGAGAGAGAGAGAGAGAGAGAGAGAGATGTCCGGCGGTGAAAAGACTGAGAAGTGTGCGCACACAAAACGTTCAATCAAATCCCGACGGCAGCTCTTGCATCTTAGCGAACAGCGAATTTCGAAACGATGGACTAACCAAAGGTCAACTGATGAACCGAGCGACTGACCGACAGGCCAACTGCGCGCGCCCAGTCAGCCAAGCATTCGACTAACCTTCCAGGGATGCTCGTTAGTGTCCAGCTCGGTACAAGTATGATGCACCGCAGCGCGCGTTACGTAGCCATCGGGCTGATCCAAGCGGTTTCCGCAACCGCGTTAGTTCTCCAGGTAACGCAGAATGGACCGAGGAGAAGAGAAGTGGGAAGGAGGAATCAATCTGTTATCATGGTTCATGTCAAAATTAGGATGTGCGCTGCGCTCGGCGATGCGCGACAATGCTGAGAGTTTAACGATGTGCTGTGATACAGATAAGCAAACACGCCGAGAAGGCGAAGGATTATAATAGAACGTCGCGCACAAGATGTTGAATTCCGCAGTTCTATACACAGTTTATATATAAAAATAAAATAGTAACATTAGTGCTTCAAAAATAAACAAGTAAAATGCTTAAGTTAAACTTCCACATACATAAATTATATATTTCTAATGCGATAGCTAAACGAAGTTAAAGTAAACGCAAACGTTTCGAGTCTTCTTCAGTGTAAGTCAAATACAAACTATCAAAAAGGAGGACTCAAATCTAAAATTGAAACGTTTACATTTAACTTTAACTTCGTTTGATGAGTACATCCCAATTGTTGGCGATTTATGTACATTATTTTTTGCGTCAGGAATATATAATTTACGCACCAAACTTTACATAGGCTTACATATTTTACCTGTATTAATTACCATCGATGCTTTCGGATAATTAAAGGTTGTATATCAGAGATGATTTTCTTACGCCACGTTCTTTTTATCTTTTTATAAATTTTTTTATCTTCGTGAGAACATCTCATGAATGACAATTGATATTTTAGGGAACAATACGTCTATATAATTGCGAAAACGAAATTAACTAACAATCTGATATTTTAGGGAACAATACGCCTATATAATTGCGAAACGAAAAATGTGAATTTTCTTGTTTCGCGACGACCACTGGCTGAATGGACATTTCATTACAATAACGTGTTTTTCAAAATTTCATTACAATGCCATTTTACACGTAACTAATTACTCTAACGCCAGGTTCTGCTATTATATCACGTTTTGCAGAACACGTTTGTAATATCCGCGCATTCATTTTCCCTGCTCCCTACACTTTTCTTTCACTTGCCGAGCACCGACGCGCGTAATTTCCATAAGTTTAATTACCGCTACATGGCAATAGCTAACTAATTGTCTCATCCGTTTCGGCGCATTCAGCCCTTTCAGCCTCGACGTAACAGTTCTCCAGAGCCATTTTTCTTCGTGCCAACATATTTCATTAACCACGATTTCATTAACTACGTAGTTGATATAGATGCTGCTGATGCTGCCGCGCCGTCCGCCGCGGAACGCCATTATGCCTTCGTTACTATTTACTCGCGCGCGCGAGCGCCAAAAGCAATTTAAACTATTATTTTACGGAACCCCATGTCCAGTAACAACTCGCGAACTTGCGAGCAATATATTGCGCCGCGCCGGGTCACATTGCCGTCCGTATGTACCAAACAACCGATGTCAAATGCGATTAACGTGCATGTCGACCTTTCGTCGGGCACAAAAGCATGCGATAATTCAGCAGCGTGTATTATGAAACGAGCATACAATAAACAAAACCAATTACTATACGATAATAAATAATGAAACGGTAATAATTAACCAAGTATGAAACATAAATGCATGTCTGAAAATGCAATTCCGCATTGTATATCTTTGCCGGTGAGAATTTATCCTGATCTGTATTTCGCGATTCGAGTATATACAAATAATAAAATAAGAAGAAAAAGAAAGAAAAAAGAAGTTACCAAACAGTCCCAACAGTCTTTGAGAAATGACATATTTCCGCGAGATTAGCGTTTGCTCGGCCGTTCACGAGTGAAAATGCTAAGTGAAACAGAATCGATATCCATTTCCCGGATAACCCGACGACATTGCGCGCGACTAGAGATTGAGCGAAATAATTGGTAGATTCAGTGAATACGTCGCGCGGCAACGGCGGCTACTGCAACTACAGTGAATAGAGGAGTTCGCATAGTATATGCAGCAGCATATGCATGCAGAAGGGCAGTCCATGACGAGTGTGTGTACATACATGGCGCGAATACATACGGCGAATATATACACAGTGGCCGCGCGCGTTCTGGCACCGGAGCAATAAGTCACGCCGGCGAACCGTAATGAATTAGTCGCAGCATATACGATACTCTCCTTCTACTTTCCCCCGTAATCCCCTTGTTCTCCCTGTCCTGCAGATAGCCCTCCTTGTGAACTCCTTACTTTCTCATGGTGCATCGTGGCAGACGACTACGAGGTCTCGGTGGATACTCGACTAAGGAAATCGATCCATACGGATATCAATATTAACCTCCTATTGCGGAAGCAATTATTTTCCTCGCTAAAAAAGAAATTTCGCTTATTGAAAACGGATTAGTAATGAAGATTTAGAATATAAAGAATTATAATTTCTTTCTTTTTCTCTCTTTAATTTGAAATAATCACGTTTTTTGAAATCATTATTAATTAATCCGGAAATAGCCATCTTTTTACACCCCAAGTGAAAAAATATGAATTGTAAAATATTGTTTTTGTATAGATTGTTTAACATAATTTTTTTTACTAACCGTTCTTTATAAATCTTTAATATCCCATCGAAAATCGATAATAAAAAAGTGTTACGTTAATTAAAAGTTGTATTTTTAAGAAATACTGTCACAATAAGCTACTTAATGTATTTATTCCATTTAATATTTATTTGGCTTTTAACTTACTTTTTTCAGAAAAATTGGTTACATTTCGAGAATCATTTACGTAAAAAAAATCAAGAAACAATTCCCAGATTAATTTTCTTAGCTAAGACTATTAAATGTCCTCGTAATTAATTTTCATGTACTGATATTTCCGAAATTCATCATGTGAATTTAAAAGTAAAATTATAATATAGATGAAATTATACTATATATATGAAAAACACCATTAATGTATTAATTTAATTAAGCATTATATTCTAAATTGCGTTTAATTAATACAAACATGTTGTATAAATACATATTCGTATTATACTCATCACGATCTCGACATTTAATTCTCTCGATATGCTATGACCAAGTCCAAATATATTTTATTAAATGTCAAGCGTATCTGCGACATTTCGTGTCGTCGGGTTGCGAGGAAAATATCTCACGATACTCGAATGGCTTTATACTCGGAAGACTGTTTCCTAAGTTTCTGTGGGAACAAGGCAGGGTAGAGCAGCATGCAATAGTACCGACTTACTCGTTCCTATGGGATATCCGCCGCCAATGGCCAGAACTATTCCGAGAAATTAGTCGGAAAATTAATGCCTGTAGTTTCGTGAAAACGAGACGCGTTTACAACTCGCTTTCTCTCCAAAGCTAATGGATAGCGAGAAGGGACTAAACTTCCAGCGCTAATTAATTACAATTATATGTACGAGTATATATATATATTAAGATAAGAATTACACGCAATGTGTTTAAACTCGAGCACTTTAAGCATTTTCCACATTTACTTCTTGAAAAAATATATTCTTCTCTTAAATAAAAAAATATACTAATCTCTAAATTTAAGCTTGATCTATTTTTAATTTATTTTATGTAACGTAAGATAAAGAATCATAAATCTTTCAGAGGTGCTTCTTTTCGCGAACAAATCGAATTTCCTCGGAGATATCCTCGCAGTAGGATGCATTGAGAAAAGCGGATGTCTTTCACGGAACGGAAGCTGCATCGGGAATTGCGCTTTCAGACAAGCCCGGTTTTCAGTGGAGAAAAAAGATGGACGAAACGAGTGGAAGAGCGAGTCCGCGGGGAGTCATTCGAAAGAAAGGAGCAAGCGAGAGCAACAACATTGCCGAAGTGGATAAGTCCTTGCATTGGTCAGACCGAGTCGGAAAGAAATTTAGAAGAAGAAAAAAGAGAGAAAGAAAAATGTCGAGTTCTCTCGCGAGTCAAGGTAAAGATAATAAGAAAGTTTCTATACTGGCTTCTCCGTGGAAAGCACGGAGTTACGTCGAAGAAACCTATGGGTTTCAGAAATTTCAGTAAAAGGGAAGGCAATTCGGAAAGCGGCGGTATCACAGTATACATATTCTCTTTATGAAGTTCGCAAGCAGGAAAAAACGGAAAGCATAATAAACGAGCCGTCGGCGAGCTCTTTCATGCTCTTCTTGTCTTTTTTTTTCCACGCCTTTTTTCTTTTCCCTTTTCTCCTTTCTTCCTCTTCCTTTCTCGATACTTCAAAACCGGAGGACCGCACTGACCCCCTTTCCCTCGAGCTTTAATCTCTTTCTCATATTTAATTCCCGATATTACTGTGCTTACACTGCGAAAATGAACGGTATGATGCATCATAATATTTTAACTTGTTAAAATTTAGAAATGAAAGTCTGAAAGTTATACAGTTTTAAACATAAAATAAACAAAGTGTTTTCAAATGTGTATATAACTGACTGTCTAACGAAAATGTGTGTATTCCTTATTTACCAAATGTCTTAGTTACAAAAGGAAAGTAGAGAAGAAGCGAATGAAACTTTATATTGTCAAATACAGGCTTAAAATTAGTCGAAATGAATCACAATTCGCGTTACCGATCGTTACTTTTATTATTTTTGTTTAATAAAAACGTATATGTGTTGTTGATTAACAAAGAGTTATTGTTCCGCCGGCAAATTAACGCTCGTTACCCTCTTTTAAGCACTTTCACCGATCACCTCTTTATAGTTCGCGTCCGCTTTATCGTCACGTTCCCCTTAATGTGCCGCGTCGCTACCTGTGTTCGCGAGACGAGTGCATGGCGAGATGCTGATTAAAACCGTTAACAATACCTCGCCTCAACGAAGAATCGAGTTACGAGCTTTACGAGGTATTATTCTCGTTGGTCATTGTACGAGTGGCCGATAATACTCTTACGCCCGTGTAATTAGCAAAAACGAACCGAAATCCGTGACGTATTCCACTTTTAATTAGACTCCGACTACCACTAGTCAAATGCGATCGATAATCGAGATACTCGCAGTGTCTCTGCCGATTCACGTGCAGAGATCATAGATTCATATATTATACGTTGGAAACTACGTCCAATTTTAATGAACCAAAATGTGCGGCAAGACATTTAAATAAAAAAAAGCTTGATTTCAGAGTTGATTTTAGACAAATATTTTTTAGTAATAAGTTTTAAAATATTTTTGGAAACAAATGTGTTAACACCTCGGCATTCAATTACATCTACCTTCCTCTTTATTATTACACGAAGTGTGTACCTTTAATTTACGACTGTAAATTCAAAAGGATAAACTCAACATGGAAAAATAATAATAAAAAAAATAATATATATACGCGAACGTGTACCATGTGATGAAATTATTCACCGGAAGATCGCACCGGCCGCCCGCACATCTTGCCGGAAACCTCTGCGTCGCGCGACATAGGGGAATCCAAATTAGTCTCACTCTCCGTGTCCGTTGGTGGGACTTAAAAGCGGAATCGGCCGGACGATAACCGGTTGCGGCGCAATGTCCAGCCTTAGTCAAGTGTGTCCGACGACGAACGTACTAAATCTACGAGAGTTACGCGGCCGCCGCGCGAATAAATGTTCTCACGGAGATTCATGGCGCAATTCACGTTGACTTGATATCGTTTGGGTGAACGAGGGAGACGAGGACGCAGACAAGGAATTATTCCGGGCTCCCGTGAATACCGAATCGGTTGCCGTTCTCGTCTCGAGTGGAGAATGACTGGGCCGTGTCGATTGTACAGGTATCAGTGGTGTTGCGTTGTAATGCCACACGGTATAGCTGTGTCCATGAACGGCTTTGCCGTGGATATCGATGCCTCTCGGGATCGATGCATAGAGAGGGTTTACCATTCGCGGAACATTTTCCATGGACATGAGCAATAAACGAGGAATATCGAACGGAAGTGAGTGAACGCGCCAGGGACTCACTGTAATGATTGAGGCCTTTTGAAAAGTGTAATAGCCGTTGCTGTTGGTTGACTGTAGCTATATTGCGAGTATATACAGTATATAGATGAATAGATGAATTCATTTATTCCAGTTCTCTTTGAGAGACATAAGATATATGAATCGCGCGAGATGAAGAGTTATGATATTTTTTTGTGCACAATCTTCTTCGTCTTTTTTATTCTTCCTGCTTTGACTCTCAGCAGATTATAAATTCTGTTAAGCTTTTGCCACCATGGAATATATGTACGATTCGTAAAAAAAGTTTATTAAAATCACAAGATTTATGTACATACATATATATAAAACCAAATGATTAATCAATTATTGTAATCTTGTAAAAAATGTTATGCCTTTTTATATTGTACTAATACTAATACTAATTACCAATCTGGAGACACGGTAGTGGCGTTAAGACAAGCGCAGAAACACAATTGTATTCCTTTACGATGGTTTTTTACGCCACAGAAATTCTTCTGCGCTGAAGATTAAGTGCGATTAAAACAAATTTGCAAACGTAACATTTGTTTCCAAACAACAACGATGCTCGAAATAAAATTGGGAAAGTTTTTCTTGAAATATTTTTCGAAAATTTTCGCAATTTAGATAAGAACCAGCAGAAGCAAGCTGTAAATACGAGATTGGGGACAATAAAACCGCTGAACTTTTCAGATTTTAAGTCGAGAGCGGTGGTCGCAGAAAGCGAAAGATATATATCTGCCGACGCGAGAGAGATCAGCATAACGAGATAAAAGCAGAGAGTTATCTTGGACGATTAAGGGGAACGAATCCAGAATGTCGAGGTTGTCCCCTCTCACCTTCCCCCTTCTTGGAAAGGGTGCGACAACCGGTTAACGCGCCGATAAAGGGAGAAACATCGCGATGGACGCGAGAGATCGATACTCGGCTCATAAGTCGAGGACCCCATCGGGTGTCAGTCGCGACAGCCCCCCCCCCCAGAACTACCACCTAACCTATCCACTGAGGAATATTGATATACAGGGTGTTCTGTCATTCGCCACTTCCGTTCGATATCACCCCAATGTTCAAAAGAATATTTTGATTCTATTCTTATCAGAAATGCTGGGCCATCTATCGTCGGAATATTTTTATGATATGAAGTATAAGTAATAATTACCTCTGAAGAGGCAAATTTTATCCCACAGTTGCAGTTCAATAAATCAGCATTTATATGAAGTACATACCTAAAACAAAAAGAAAATATGTATTATGATTATCTCTTATTCAAGCAGTTTGCATTTTTGTTTTTTATATATACAAATATAATTAATATATACGTTATTAATTAATTTAGTTTATTTTCCAATAAATACATAATTATATTTTCTTTTATAAATGTGAATTAATAAAATAAATTAATGACGGATGAATATATTTTCAATCGACTCAATCTGTTCTAATAAAAACTCCAATTGATCGAGGAATTAACGCAATATTTTTAGACACCCCGTATGTCTAAACGCGATATATCGATAGTCAATCGATGAATTACATCGGCACGCCGTTAACTACTAGCGCCGAGCTGACTCGGACTTGCTCCAGGTTGATACGATCGATTCGATTTGCGAGCACCCTTCGTCCACTTCTTCTTCTTCTTTGTGGAAGACCCGGAGGCTGGTCGATCGTCGATAAAGTTCCCAGGGAATCTTGGAAATCTTCGTAGTCTCGGTAGAAAACAGAGGGGATGCAGAGAGAAGTAGAAAGGAGGTCGGGAAGGGGAGAAGTTAGTGTCCTGCACAAGGATGACACGGGAAACGATGCGCCCGAGGGACGAATACACGAGATACGAGTCGTGAGCAACCTGTAACCGCCTAGAAATTTATTTCACGAAAGGAATGGCAAATCGAGACCGTGAATTTTCCAGTTTACTTCTTCAATCTCTTACAGGTTTCTCTTAGGCAGAACCTCTGATCTTCTTCTCTTTCTCTTTTTCTCTCCCTGTCTTTTTAAGTCTTTTAACCGAAAAGCTTTTATGTGGAAGCCAAGTTTAGATGGATCTTTTGATTCTTCGAACATAAAGGGAAAAGCACTATTTCGTTACGCACTCATCATTTTAAAATTCGAGAATCATCCAATGTCTCTTTAAATACAGTATTAAACAGTTAATTGAGAAGAATTGTAAAACCATTGTGATTTTCCTACGTTTTTTTTTAAATAAAAAAATCTAAATTATATTTTTCATGCTCATAGATCTTGATATAAAGATTTTGATACAATAAATTTTCTAGTTTGCTTCTTTTCACTTTTTACAAGTCAGAGCCACTATCGTATTAAATATATCATGTATACGTGGGCGAAAAGGCGGGAGACAGGTTTTGTTTCTCGAGAAATCGCTCGGACGCACGCGACCGCGCTCCCATCTCGCCTCGGATCGGTGGCTCTTGAAATTTTACGACGTAACAGTGTTACGAGCACCCTCCTCAGGGAAATCTCTGAATATGCCGCGTCCCGTTACGATAACTCGCAAGTGAGCCCGCCCCTCGCTTGAGCCATAACGCCGGAAGTGAATGGTAAAGGTACCACAATGAAAACTGATCGAGCTCAGAATTGGAAAAGTGCTCACGCCACGTATGTTTATATAATATGAAATGTGTTGTATATAATATGCAACGTATTTTAAACAAGCAAAACCACTGTAATTATTTCTCTTAAATAGAAAATTTAAAATAAAATAAAATAATAATATTAAAGACTTCAGATTTTTAAAATTAATTTCTAATTAAATACTATAGTTAAATTTCTTTATAGATGATCAGAATATTAGGACATAAATAATTAAACAGAGAGAGAGAGAGAGAGAGAGAGAGA
>Ga0157363_1002629_pt1 | contig 15937 bp, 8 predicted proteins | sample AttsexASBM1_FD_111477 | JGI IMG/M metagenome (GOLD analysis project Ga0157363, IMG submission 111477) | Fungus gardens microbial communities from leaf cutter ant in Ribeirão Preto, State of São Paulo, Brazil - Atta sexdens ASBM1 | ecosystem: Host-associated > Fungi > Mycelium > Unclassified ...
ATATATATATATATATATATATATATATATATATATATATATATATATATATGTATAATATACGATGAATACTTTTACTTTCAAAGAAATATTCTTATTTCTTTTTTTTTATTTTAAATATTATATTCATATTTTTAGTACTATGTTATAGTACAACGCCAAGTGTTTATTTCTTTAATTTTTTATAGTAACATTTGAATGGACAAGATAGCGCAATTTTATTATAACGTTTTAAATAATGTTTCGAGGGATAATTAAGTATAATTACTACTTTGTATCATTACTACTGTCTGGATATCATTATTTCGTACGTATAAGTTGCAACAAAACTTTCATATATCAAGCAAATGTTGTCATGACTTAACAGCCACTGAAACGCCATATTACTAAGAAATGATAAAAATCAATTTCGAATTTTTGATCGTTCTCGGCATAGACTTCATTATCCAAGCACTAATGCGTATCCCATAATCTTTATAAAAATTTTTCACCATTTTTAGATCTCATGGACCATTTTTAGTTCGTTTTTAGCCCGTTCCTGCTCTTTTCTTTCATTTACAAGCACTCGCGGTGTATTGCAAGAAACGATAACCAGTATGTGTATGAGTATTTTTAAGAAAATTGCCCGTTTCCAATACTCGTTTTTCCGCAGATTAACGAAGAACGTATATGCGAAGCATGAGTATTTTTGAGTGAATTGTCCGTTTTCAATACTCGTTTTTCCGTTGGAAGTATTTTTGAGCGGATTGTCCGTTTTCAATGTCCGTTTTTCAACTGGTAAGTGAGAACGTTAATATGTCCCTCTTTTAATAATTATTCATTTATCGCGTTTATTAATTATCACATCAATTTTACATTAAATGATTAAAAAGTATTTTATATTAATATTTATATTGTTACGTCCAAGTTCCGCATGGAACTGAAGAAGTGAACGCAATAGGAACTGAACAACCGTTTGGTCGCGTCCGGATTTCTAGAGAACTAGAAGAGGGACCGACTCAAACTGGAGGCATTTCGCTTCGTTCTGAGGTTCTCGAAGAGCCAAGGGTCGAAAAGGAGACTAAATGAAAGCTTCTCTCGAGATCGACGCTCCGCTGAGCACGAGGCGAGCGCACTCGTTAAGGACAGTGTGCAGTGAGACTTTTATGTTAGTTGTGCCAGTGAGTTCATGTGCCCTTCTTTTCGATCTTGAAAGTGAACCGAAGAGAGGAGCAAGTGCAATCGCGAGTTAACGTTTATGAATGTGTTGGTAGAATTAAAATAGTCGGTCTTTTTTTGATTATATGATACAATTAAAAATAAAGTTGTCGTTACATGAATAACATTATAATTAAATTATTATTGTATAATTATATTGTATAATTATATTTGGTTATCTATTTTTGTTTGTGTTAACATAATGCGCGCACGCGCATAAATGGAAATTGACAGTCCAGGAGATAGACTAGAGCAGAATGATGACGGTGAGAAGAGGGAAATGTAAAAAAGGAGGTTATCGATGGTGATAATATGGAGATTAGAAGATTCGTGAGGGAAGAAGAAAGGTGATTGATCGTTGAGAGGATCGGGAAGTTGGAAATCGATGTCCGAGACGGACTTGTCATTAATTGAGCTATTCCATATCTGATCTGAACATAAATATGTTACTTGTAATGTATTTGAAATGTATATATTCCTTAAAATACATATATTTCCTTCATTTTTAAAATGTATGTGTTATAATATTATATGAATTGTATTACATATTTATCATAAATAGAACATTTAAAGTATTCTGATACATATCTTAAATAGATCAGAGAAGTACTTTTGTTGCTGACATTTAGTATTGTAGTATATGTAATACATATATATGTTGCTTGCTATATAATTGGTTACTTCGTAATACTTAATATTATGTATTTAAGATATATGTGTTACATTATTGTATTTGCTGAGTATACTTTAATCATGAAAAAGGATTTTCGAATCGGTGAAAGAGGAAAAAAGTATTTCTAATATAAAAATTATACGTGTTTACGTAGTAAAACAGGAGACTTTAGGATCATCCTAAGGGATCCTAAAATCGTCTGTATTACCGACTGAATCATATAATTTTTGTGTAACAAATACTTTTTTTCTTTTTCATAAATTCGAAAATCCTTTTCCAGGATTAAAGTACAATATATATACATTAATACGTGTTTGTGAGGCGGAGTTTATGCCAAGAACGACCAAAAATTTCGAAATTGATATACTTTTTTTATCATTTCTTAGTGTTACATGATTCAAGCTGTCAAATCGTGATAACATTTGCTTGATACGAAAGTTTTGCAACCTATGCTTACGAAATAGTCATCCACAAACTTTGCAACAAATAACATCAAATCCTTAGAATTACTCAGATAGCAAAATACCAGGTATGGTGAGTGTACGGCGTACTGTACCGTACCTGTCATGTACGTAAAACTTATTTAAAACTTACAGTATCGGTAACTGTACTTTTGGTACGTCGTATCGATAATATATGTCTTAGGTACGCATATTACTAAAATCAATTAATTTTATAATTTTATTACTAAAATGAGTATTATTATTGATTAATATCTTATTCCAGAATACACATCAAAAAATTATGATAAAAAAGAATATTTTTTCCTAAATTCGGGAACTGTAATAGTCGGGAACTTTGAAGCGGTCACCCATCTGATTGCATATCATCATCCACTATCCTTGACTTCTGAAATCGTCTGGAAATCGCTGTACTTCGATGATCCATGGACACTTATATATCATGGATGCTATCTACATATATTGCTATCTACATCTGTTCAATATATGATCCTGATAGAAATTTGTGCATTTCAACTGAACATCCAATAAGTTACTGTCTAATATTTAATTTTAATATTATAACGACTATTTTTAGTTAGGAAATCATATGTTGTACTTTTATACAAGTTATCATCTTCGACTAGAGATCTCCACAATCTCTCTCTCAATAATGATACGTCATATTAATACAGTACGAGTTATGTATCATGATATATTTAAACAGTATACAATACAGGTATAATGTTAATACGCTATAATATAATAACATGTACACTTTTTGTACTGCTACCGTACACCACCACCTTGTGGTAGTACAATATCAGTAACGGAATTTTGTAGGTATCGCACATTGGTTATCTGCATAGACTTAAACTTTATTTATCATATTTTATTATCGCAATTTGTTATATGAAAATTGACACGATCGTGCGACTGCATATATTATAGGTTGCGTGAGATATTGATATGGTAGTATATAGACATTAGTGCGCTGAGAAAACAGCGACTTCTGATGATTTCGTCTGAGTTCGAGTTTCGTTTTAGGATCCCTTAAATAAATAACAAAGATAGTTCTCTTAGATTTTACTTTTTAATTTAATAGAATTTAATTTGATTAATTAAATTAAAAAGATACGTAACGGTACATATCACTTAATTTCTATTCGAGAAGCATATTCTTAGCACCTTTCTTTACCATTTTTGAAAAATGTAAGTTTGTACTGATATCACGTATTTTGTGTTAACAAATACCATCATGCAATTTCGTTTGCATTAACAAATACTAGCACATAATTTCGTTTGCATCCGATCTCCTTTAATTATTTTTATTTGATTAATAAATACTATAATAACAAACGACATATCTGAATCTGTAAAAGTAGCAGATCCGGACTTTGCGTCGCAATATATCCACTTGTAGAGCACGTAGAGAAAAAATAAAAGCACGTATAATAACAATCGGAATGTAAGCTATCGATTAAGTGTACTTAAAACACCTCTATTGAGATCTGATAATTTCGATCTAGCGCAACTCGTATAAAGAAGAAGACAGTATCTCACGCCATCTTAGCGCCGAGACACGTGTATCTCTAGATAAAATTTATTATGTATTAATATTATTATTTTATTATTTATGATTATTGTTATGTTATAAAGATTTATTATACAAAATTATTTTTAATAGCAATTAACTTATGACGTTGTCATTAATAGGAAACGCATATAGAATGCACAAATTATAAACTCAAATTATAAACTTATCAAAAGAAAAATAAGACTTTTAAGTAGCTTTAATAAATTACTTAAAATTTAATTTTCAGAAAATCTTTTGGGAAATCTTTATTTCAAACTATCATCTTCTATGGCCATTATTGCACCAAGCTTCGCAAGGAAACCACTTTGAAAGCGACGCGACACAAATAATTATAACATTTCGCACTTCTCGGGAATAAAACATATTTCTGGAAACTTTCTGAGAAGCATACACATAACTATCGTTCTTCTTGCGGATAGGCAAAACATCTTGCACGATCGTGAGGCGTGTTGCTAGCCCGCAGACAGCATATCGCTTTGACATTTCAAGAGAGTCTTTCGCATACGAAGAGAAACTGATAATCGACCCCATTAATCTGTCTCTAGAAAAGGTTTCAAAGGTTTTCCAACAGATAAAAAAGGAAAAAAAACGTCGATTTTTCCATCATTTAATAGAAATGTTTTCAAAATCGCGACAGGATCAGGAAGTCACCAAATCAAAAAAAGTCAAGATGATTTTATTCTGACGTCATAAAAGTCAAGATGTCAAAATAATGATTTTTGATTACAAAAATTTAACTGTTTATTGATGTTAAGAATGAAAATTAAATCATTTTGATTTTTTGTTAACTCTTATGTATTCCTTGGAATGGAGAACGATGATGGCCCTCGCGAGTCCGCGTCTCGCGCGTTCAAATCTCCTTTTGCTTCGCCTCGACTCTCGCCTCTCACTCTCTACTACCTACTCTCTCGTGAAAGTATTCCACCGATCGGCAAGCAGGGGGAGACCCTCCTCGGGAACTTGCCTTTGGTACCTTGGTAGACGATCACCACGGCAGTCGTCGTTCGACCGACGTTCACCTCGACTTCGCTTTCACTTGACCGATCCTGGCGATCTTGCGATTTCATCGCCATCGTCGTCGTCGTCGTCGTCTTCGCGAAAATTTTCTCATCGTCCAGGAGTACCAAGTGACATTCACGGCACTCACATTGCTCGCGATTGACGCAAACGGATATTGCACAAGTGAGAGAAGAGAGAAGGAAAGAAAGCGTGCGAAAGTATAGTGAAAACCCAGGCTAGGCCTCATCGATCGACTTGAGCATCCCAGTGAAGTGGATCCAGGAAACGGATGTAATCCTTCGGTTTCATCCGTCGACTATGATCACCCGCGTCAAGAAGATATCAAGGATAAGAATTCAGTAGAAAGCGAATCGCTTAATCAAGCAAGTATGAAACTATACTATAACTTATAGTTCTCCTTCTGTCTTTTCAGCAATTATCTTTTCAGCAATTATCTTTTCGCATTAGCTTCATGTTTATTAACACTTGAGTGTCATTGAGGCTCAATTAGCAGCTGCTGCTTATTAATCATTAGTCAATGTTCTCTTTTTAGGAGGTACATTTTATTTCCTACTATTTTAAATTATTACTTATTTTAAAATATTATTATTTATTTATTATTATTAATATTATTGTTATAATTTTTTAAAAATGTCAGCTTATTTTATTTACTTTAGGTACTACTTTAGGTATATAAAAAATATTCTGATAATAAATCATCTTTTGTTAAATTTACTAAAATTTGATATCTTATAATAATAAAGTATTTCCGAAGAAAATAATTACATTCAAAAGTTTTTTATTTTACGATTTCTAAAAGCATTTTTAATGTAATTCTTAATATAATTTTGATAAAATTGTGTAAATCGTGATCTCGTATTTTTTTAATGGCGAAGACTTCTTACAACTCCAAATATGTTCAAAATCTTTCATTACTTGATTCTTTAATAAAAAAATATTAATATTTTAATCTTAAGAGTTTTTTTAGGAAATAGAAGCACAGTTGCGATTTAATTGATATTGCTTATATTATAATATACTCTCTATTCTGGTGAATCAAAAGTCTTTCAAGGATTCTCCATGTCTTCAAACTTCTCGGATTATTAAAGACTTGATAATTCAGGAATTAAACCATGAACTGTAGAAAATATAGAATTATGATTTAACCAAGATCCTTTACGCCATAATCACGGCTTTATTAGGTTAATTTCCTACTTATTAATCGCCGCGAGCAGAAATGAAAGTAGTTTTGTTGCGTGTCCCCTTTACACTGTTACGCGAAAACTATGCGTTCACAATTTCCATACGGAAAGCCTGGAAATTCGATGTTTTCGGGATTTCAGGCTAAAACATAGAATTCGGAAATCGAGGATAAAAGTAATTAAATTATATTTTCTAACATACTAAAATAGTGCGGTGTTTGTATAGATTATCTAAAATCTTATAAATGAGAAGTTGAGAACTTTGTGCGCTCGACTGTGTCAGAAGACAAAGACGTAATAATATTATAGCGAACAAGATTGCATAATGGAAACGCGAAAGTTGTGTCATTAGAATTATTAATATTAGAACAAATCTATGTTTATTATGAATAAAATTTAGAGATTTTTAGGATTCTACAAAACGAGATGAGAATAAGAATTTAATAAATAATATAAAAATAGTAAAGCTAAAAGAGACTGAGGATATATAAATTTATGGAAATTACAAAATAATCATAAAAATCTTGATTTTTTTTATATAAATGCTTTAAGTATTTAATATGATTTATGCAAAGTTACCTTGTGATACAAAAATTAATTGTCCATTAAATAAACAATATTTAAAAATATTTATTTGTTCTAAATCTTCGTAACAAATCGGTGAATTTCAATAAAACTTTGCGTAAGTCATTTTGAAAACTTATACTATATCTAAAATATACAAAAATATTTAGAGATCTTTATTTTTTTTAATTTTAGTTTATAATAATAAAAATAATAACAAATAAAATAAATAAATAATAAAAATAGGATATTATAAGTACAGTCATATGTATATATTTGTTTAAAATATTAATATATATGTGTTATTATATTTATCGAAGTTCCTTAAGAAATGGTCCAGAAAGATAATGAAAGGACTCAAGGAACAATACCGTAACGGGAACGTGCTGTGTGTCGAAATGGTCTCGTATTTACTCCTAGAACTTCATTGATCGTCTTGGAAGATGAGTAAGGGGGCAGCGTGCGAATCCCCGTGACGAGGAGACGGTACATTGCGAGAGATCGCGGCTCCGGACAGGCGGTAATTGCATATTTATGGAACGACATGACCTTGCGCCCGTTACTTTCACTATCGCCGATCCCGAATGCAATTGCGCGTGGTGATCCGCCGTGTCGGATCTCACGATCGCGTTGATAGATAGATGGTGATAAAGACGCGCGATAACGTAACCAAGAAGTGTCTTCAATGATGAAATGCCTCGTCGTGGTGTCATCGAACGCGTGATGATTTTTGAGATTTTTATGAGATTTTACTCGGAGAATTTAGTGACATCATTGTGTCGAGCGTCATTGATCAATAAATCCGCCGTGATACCTTTCATTGTCAAAGATTAAGGTATCATCCGTACAGTCTCTGCAAAGTAAATTGAATTTGAAAATGTGTATCGATATTTGTACTTTACATTTAAATAAATTATACGCGAAAGGTATATGAATAACATTATATTTGTACTTAACAACATATTTTAATAGTTTATTTACCTTAATTATTATTAAAAATTAAATAGCATTGTCAAAAATCTCAATTTATAGTATAAATACTTTAAATATTCAACATAATTTATATATGAAAAGTTTCATTGCAATGCAGAGATTAGTTATTCTGTAAATAAATAATAAATAAATAAGTTTTGTTTGTTTACAGAACCACTACCCCTACAGCACAAAGCCTTGCAGCCACATTGCTGCAACATTGCAAAGATTTTGCAACGATATTGCTGCAAATTCTGTGCTGTATGGATAGTTCCTGCATCATAATGAAATTTTGTATAAATTATCTGAGCAACACTTTTACTTACTGCAACTTTTTCATTAGTTTTCGAATTGCATATTTAAAAAATTTATAAAAAATATTAAAAAAGGAAAAGATATCTTAAACAATACTCACAAAAGAAATATTTTATAACAAATATTCATACTTTTTGCCTCTATAAAAATACTAGGTAACTCTGTCACAGTCAGTTCTTACGTTAAGACTATCTTAAATATCAGAACAGTAAGATGTCATAAATCAATCATAGTTATCAATCGCGTTATTATTAGCGTCTTCAGACATTACTTAAGTCTTGTAATAAGAATGAACTAAATACCAATCTTTACTTCCGAGTTAAAAGAAAGTCGGCGCAATTATGATATTAACAGTAAGCGAATTCCCAATAATAAGTCTCTTTCGATATTCTTCACCTATCAATTTCTTTTTTTTTTACATATCAAATGATATATTATCGCGATATAGGTCAAAGAATTGATTACACGAGCTACACAATAAAGATCTGTCATCGATACCGCTGCTAGATCAGAATCGCTCGATTTCGCGGTGAGAAAAATCTGCGAACGTGTGTGACATGAGCGGATAATAGATCGATAGGATCGAGAGATTCTTTTGCGAGAAGAGCCGCGAGAAAATCCTCGGTTTTTCTTTTCATTTCCTGCGTGGATCCGAGATCGCATCGCGCGGGAGCTGTCTCCGATCGCAGAAGTTGAATTTCGTTACTGTTACTGTTCCGTGGCATGACACGCAGAAAAGAAGAGAAAGTAAGCGCATTATGAGGCGGGATACCGCCATCGTTGTTGGAGAGTTTCGCGCGATTTCGCGAAATTGCGCGCAAATTGCCGCGATTGCGTAGTGAGGGGAATTTAGAAAATAGCATAACGGAGCTGCGTTTTGGCTCGAAAATTCGATCGCGAATCTTTCGAGAGATTGCGAGGTAAGCCTTTTCTTCCCTGTGATGTTCGAACCGAATTGTATAATTTTAGTAATAATTGAAATGCACGAATATAATTTGGTTAAGTCAACTTTGTTAATCGATATCATTGATGAAAAATAGTTGATATATTTTAATTATTAAATGACGCGTATCTGTGAACAACTTGATAAAATGTAATTATGCAAAGTGAAATCTCTCGGCTGTGCTGAAAGAAAAGTCAATGTTTAAAAATAGAAGTTCTTTGAGCAAAGGCTTTGAATAAATTTAAGATTAGCTTGACAATTAGAATAAATTTAAGTAACGCGTGTTGCTGATTTATATTGGCATCATTTAACATAATACGATTGTGCAAAATAAAGAATTAGCCGCGAAAAGGATGCTCGCGAAATCGCAAGTTGAAACTTTTCAGAATGATACAACGCACAAATTAAATTCAATTTATCCAATAATTAATATCATTTATATGCAGATAATTTAAATAGATATGGAAGAATATTTTTTCAGCAAAATTAATTAACATGTATTTCATTCATTTATTTTAGCGTGTATTTAATTAAAATACATTATTCTTAACTTATTTTTCACTTACTTATAAATTATATTACTTTGACACTAGAAATGTTGAATTTAACACAAAATATTTAAATATATAACATAATTACATTATGTTAAATTAACATTAAAAATATATCAAAAATTCACCATAAAATTTTAACAAGATGGATTGTTTCCCATAACAAAATATTAGGTGTGGGAAAAAGTTGGCGTTTTTTTAATGCCATCTAATGGGAAGAACGCCATGAACTTTTTCATACCTAATATTTTTACTATATAAAAATATTAATCAAGCGAAATCTACATATAATATAATGTAATTATATCTAATTTAGATTAAAAATATTATTACATAATCCAATCCAAAACAGCAGCTTAAATAAATCACAGCAGGACAAACAAAGAAATGTATTTGCGCGATGAAAAATAAGTACAAATCACTCGAACGATCAATGTTCGATACCAATTATTTTACAGTCCATTTTGATGTGTATACATAATCGGTGAGAAATCGTGGATATTTGCTAGGATTCTCCTTCCTTGGCGAAGAAACGGTGTGTGAGTGTCCTGGGAAAAAAGGTTCGTTCACGATCGAGGACAATGAACTGGATCCGGCTGCCGATCGTCGCGTTAAAATCCATTCTCGAAATATATTCTCTCCGTGGCAAGGTCGTTCTTTTCCTCGTGACCTCGCGTTCCTCCGAGAACTCTGACTCTCTTCAGCGCATGTGACTCACGCTTACACTCGCGAAGCGAAATTCTCTGGCGATCTACTCGTGCGTGGCAGTCCGCTAGCCTGTCTCGTCGAAAGTTCGATAGAAGATTGGCGATAAATAAATAAACTTCTTGTCCCTTCCTGATAGAAGAAACATTTATCACATTATATAACAAAATTTTGCATAAAATTTGATCTGTTTAAGAATATATTTACAAGAATAAATGCAAAAATATTAATCTTTCACAAATTAATAATTGTTAAATTTTAACTTTTTCTAATCTAATCTTTATTCCTAATCAATGGATTTTTATTAAACAGATTTTCTCTAACCCTTTTTTTTTATAAATTTGCTATTATACCGCCAATTGAACTTTAAGTTCTTTGCTATCTTCGATAAATAGATATTCTTAAACAAACGTTTCATTAGTTTTAATAAATGAAAGCTTACAATTCATTATTGGCAAGTCCGTCTTTCATTTTGATAGATCTTTTATTATAATTCTCGAACGCAACGCTTGTATCGTAATCCACACAGGGATAACTGATTACTAGAAACTCAACTCTTAACTGCCAGCTGTCTTCGATCAACCGCATTCCCTTTCGCAAGCAATGACAGTTCGTCGCACCCGATCGCGTGCATCGTCCCAGAAACTTATTATTCCAAATTGGTAGCTAACGGTATGCGACTTCCTCACAGTTTCGACACGACTCGGGGAGAATTCTAAAAGAAAAATAAAAATCGGTCAGGAACGATCAATAAGGTTTTATTGACAGAATATTTTCTTAATTCTTTTTAATCTAAAAAAAAAAAAATTTTCTTTGTGGATTGTGAAAAAATTAACTTATACCAAATAGAAATGTGATATTATTGTATAAATTAAGTTATTATTATATAAATTAAAACTAAGTCCATTAAATCAATAATTAATTTAATCATTATATATTAATAATTAATATATTATGAGAGCTTTGCAGAGACACAAATCGACTCATTTCATCTTTGTTTCTTACTGATTATTGGACAAAGACAGAATGCTTCTTGTTGTCACTTTGTGTTTCTTGCTGGAAAGCTCCCTATATTAATAAATAATATGTTAATAATTAAGTCAATTATTATATATTCATAATTAAATAATAATTTAATTTTATATTAAATGATAACAGAATAACATAAAAAATTGATGAATAATATGATAATTATTAAGCGTTTAATTAATTTAATTAACTATTAGTGTAATCAAGTTGAAGTACTTTTCATTTCATGAATCTCTCTTTTCTCGCGAAGCGCATTCCGCGGTTACATCCCGCGACGCGTCTTCTTATCGAGAGACGAAAAAACGCGAGGATGAAGGAGACAAGAAGGAGAGAGGAACGACGAAGGAACGTGAAAAAGAAAAGGCCAGGAGAATGCACATATAGGACTAGTCAAGCGGCGCTGATTTTTAGAAACGCCAGGAGAGTCAGGGGGTATGCGGGGGAAGGGATCTACGAGGAATATGCCGCGGCGCGGCCTCGAGGACGACAACGGCCGCGGAACGATGGCGTAGCCCGCCGAGTTACAGTCGACGTCCTTGCTACGTTATCTGCCACGTCGTTCGTTTCGTTTCCCTTTCACTTTCAGCTGTAGTCCAGGAACCAGAAACCCCGGATCTCTCTCCCGCGCCGAACAAAGATACGTGCGTCCGCACCGTATCGCAGGCTGTGCCCCGTCGATGGGGGAACGTGTGCTAGATATTGAGGAGAGATAAATGCGCGAATGCACGATGATGCCTCGATAAACGCCAAGTTCGTTAGGTCACCGTAGAATAACTGTCCCTATTAACCTTTAAACCAACTTACCTTTAAACCAACTTACTCATTACTAAATTAATTATTAATTATTGAAGTTTTAATTTTGTCTGCTTGAGATCAGTATCGGTTTTTCAATTATTTCTTTTTCTTATCATATTTTTTTAATGTTAATGTTTTATAATGTTTTTGGTAAAAGTAAAGAAAATGTTTTTGTCCCTATTAATATACTTCCCTATTAATATACCTCTCCAAGGGACGATAGATCTATCAATGTGCCCTCAATTTGTGTATCTATTCGCGCATTTCTTTTTTGACTCATTTTAACATATAATAGTTTTTAAAACAGATAATAAACGTAAATTAATTATTTTAATTAATATTGCATAAATCATTGTCTTAATTATACTTATTACAATTTCAATGTACATTCATATAACACAACTTTCAGTTTAGAGTAGAAGCTGAAAATCTTGCGATTTTACCGGATTCATAAAAATTCCTTAAATCTTTTAAAAACTTACTATACTTTAATAGTTGAAAAAATAGAATATTATTTTTGATGTCATATAAATTAATAATTTAACTTAAAAAAATATCTTTTCTTATTTATTTATGCTAAGTTTCTTTACGGCTTATTTAAACCAAAGGCACATTAATAGGGACAAACATAGTGATAGGAACAGATTCTATGTTGATGATATTTTTTATGAAAATTATGAGGTCACGCGCGCAGATTGCGACGAATTGATTAATGATGGATTAGTGATTAATTAGCGTTCGTTGAATTGTGATCGCGGCTAATAATGCGTGAATGAAGAAAAGAAAACACTGTTGATTAATAAAGTAAAATAATAAATTTATTGTTGAGCAATAAAGGCTCATGAACCGTAAACTCAAGAATAAAAGAAGTTGAAGGCCGACATAAGTCGTAACAGCTGTCATGAAAAATAAAAATTTGTTCGAAGAATTATCAGACGAATTTTTATTTAAATTTCACTCAGTTTGCATTTTATTGTAAATTTAATTTTGCATCATTGTAAATAATATTAGTGTGGGAAAAAGTTCGTGGCGTTTTTCCCGTTAGATGGCATTAAAAACATGCCACGAACTTTTTCCCATACCTAATATATTATCAAGTTGATTTAATAATTGTGCGAGTCAGAAAAAGATTGTTTATTATACAATTTTTTATACAGTTTTTAAGAAGATAGAAAGTTTAATTTAGAATTAGTAACTTTTTATCAAAAGAAAAATATATTTACTGACTTTATATATTAAATCGCAATGCTTTAATGCATTTCTCCAAATTTTATTCATTTTATATAAATTTTAAAATATAATTTTTTATATATAGAAAGAGGTCTATGATTTTAATTAAAATACTTAAATGATAATTTGACTCCTTGATTCTTAGTTTCCAAAGACTCGCAACAAAAAGCCTTTTCATTTTCTATAAATTGCTAACTCCGTTATGACAATTGCATTATTTGTTTAAAGATAAGAGAACTAAAATTGAGATAAATTATCAATTTGTAGAATGGCAAAAAACCAACATCAGAATGGCATAATACCAGGAGCTGGCATAGTGTCCGGTCCGGATGATTTTTCGGATGGTGAAAGCACTCCTCTGACTCAGGACTATGGAAGGTATGAAGGTTTCATCATCGTTAGTAATTTCTTCTCTCAAGAATCCAAAATTTCAAGGATGAAATAAAATTAAATAAAATAGAAGATCGAAACAAAGAGAAAATGATATTTCTTTTAATTTTCAATTTTTTTCAATTGTTATTTATTGAAATAATTTACTTTAGATTCGAATACTCAAATTAAAAAGCATGAAATCTCTCCCTTTTTCTCTCGAGAAGGCTTGAAAAAAATAAGAAATTTACATAATGTTGATAATAAATTTATTTATTAATTAATGTTTCGATTAATCAACAATCAATTATTTGAATGTAGCCAACGCACGATTGTCGAAACAAAAGGATGGGACGTATTCCGGAATCCGCCAATGAAGACCGACTCGAACTCGGGTTCCATGGCAAACCAGAAATGTCTAGAGAGGATGGTGCAGGTAATCAAGGTCACCGTCTATCTGCTTGTTTTCATCATAGTGTTGGGAAGTGGTGTAATTGCCAAAGGCACGATTCTCTTCATGACGTCACAACTGCGACAAGATAGAAAAATGCTCTACTGCAATAGGCAATTAGGTGAGACTTAAATGTAGTGTGTTATCCTAGCGTAAAAACTTAATTTGTGTGATTCAATTCAATAAAGTAAAATAATTTCATTTTGACTAACTCAATCAATTAAAGATTGTATATTACAAACTATAATTTTACTTTTAATTACAAAAGAGCAGAAGAAAAAGAGATATTTGTAATATCCCATAATTATTTTAATCTTAATAATTATTATCGTAATGTCTTCTTACAGATCGGGAGAACCAGTACATAGTAACACTGCCCGAGGAGGAGAGGATCGCTTGGATATGGTGCATAATAATCGCGTTCACAGTGCCGGAGTTCGGCACGCTAGTACGCAGCATTCGCATGTGTATCTTCAAGTCCTGGAAGAAACCGCAGTCGATGCATTTTCTCGTGGTTTCCATCATGGAGACATTTCATGTGGTGGGTCTGGCTTTGATGTTTCTGGCGGTACTTCCGGAACTGGACGTCGTAAAAGGAGCGATGCTGACCAACTGCGTATGCTTCGTTCCCGGATTGCTCGGTAATTTCATTCCATCAATTTTCAATTCACTCAATTTTCGTTCGATTTCACCTCGTTGAGCTTCGAACAGAAAAAAAGATTTTATTGAAGTATCTAAAAATTTAGCTTACGAATCTGAAAATAATTTTATAGACAATTCAAATATTGCATTGAAATCTCAAACATAATAAGCAATGTTGCAAAATATTTTAACATTCTAGCAAATATTATAGTTTAAACGTCCTATGTAATTATCTCTTTAGTCCAAACAAAATTATTTTTAGGCCCAACTAAATTTTTAGATATTTTAGTAAAACCATGAATACATAAAAATTATAATATATAAAAAATAAGAGAAATAATAGAAAATGCCAATAAAACAAGAGAGAGAAAGAAATATTAAACAAAAATAAATAAAAATAAATAATTAAATATTAATCTAATCTATTACATTATTTGCATATTAATATATATATATAATGCGTTATATAACATCTTTACATCTTATCTAGTTCTGAATACTTGATATTAAATTTAAAAAATGCGAACACTTGATCTTGCTTTCAATCGCGATTGCCCGACTTTCGAGTTCGATTTTTCCATAGTTCCGTGTTGCCGAGCAAATAATCATGAAAGTAGTGATTACACGAGAATAAATGAAGTGAACGCTACATACATTTCGCAGGCCTACTTTCTCGCAATAAAAGTAAAGACGATTCCAAACGATTCGTCCTCGTTCTCGTCGATATCGCCGCTCTGGCCGCACAAGCGACCAGCTTCGTTCTTTGGCCCTTCCTAGACAGCTCAAGACGATCCTTATGGCTGATTCCCCTTACGCTGATTCTCATCTCCTGTGGCTGGTGGGAAAATTACGTCTCTATGCAGAGCAGAATCGGTGAGTTCTCTAATCCTTTACAATTCAAATCTTTTTATTTCAAATGGAAATAAAATTATAAAAAAAATCTTTTAAATCTTTTGTAGAATATTAAGCTTCCGTAATGAATTAAATAATTTCCTTGGAAAACATTCTTTGTTAATAATTTGTTACAATTTTCATGTAAATTTCAAAATTTTTAAATAATTTATAAAATTTATCAGGTTTTTATACAAATTGAAACACTTTTTAGAAGTTCCGAGAAAATCTACATCTTTTCTAGAATTTTTCATATATTAGGTGTACAAAAAAGTTCTGAGCTTTAGATTTGATACAACCGAAATAACAATTTAAATTTTATATATCTTCCCGCCTTTTTGTGGTTTTAAAGCGTTAACATTTGGCCTTCTA
>Ga0157363_1002631_pt1 | contig 15934 bp, 6 predicted proteins | sample AttsexASBM1_FD_111477 | JGI IMG/M metagenome (GOLD analysis project Ga0157363, IMG submission 111477) | Fungus gardens microbial communities from leaf cutter ant in Ribeirão Preto, State of São Paulo, Brazil - Atta sexdens ASBM1 | ecosystem: Host-associated > Fungi > Mycelium > Unclassified ...
AATAATAACTGGATTTTAAATCAAATTTTTTTTTATTAAATACAATTATATATTATTTTGAACATAAAAAGCTCGATATTACGATTATTTATTTTAATTATTATATAATATTAAAATTGCAAAGTGAATAAAATTAACTGTAAACACAATAAATTTAAATATACATATTTTAAATATAAGTATAAAACAAGTGTATGTATGTATATATATATATATGCACATAAATACATATTTGTAGATATATTATAAATAACATTAAACATTTTTCTTTTTTTTTAAATTTAATTACTGTTTACAAAAATAACAATGTATCTTAATAACATGTATACTTAACGCAAAATATTTTTCTTTTATCGAATTAGATATATTACAATTTTATGATAAAAGGAAAACTATTCCAAAAATTTAAATTATATCTAAAATAAAATAATTTTTTGTGATATTTAAATAACTAGCATTAAGAAAATGATTGATTAAGAATATTTTATATATTTTATTTTTTGCTAAAAATGTGAATATAGTTATAAGTTACTAAATAATTGATAAATGTATTCGATTTCATCATAAATTAAATTATTTTAATTTTTAAGTACATATCGGAACATATATATATATATATATATATATATATATCGAAATATACTTTCAGTTAATATAATAAAATCCATTAATATAATGAAATCAGTAAATCATAAATTAATGATGTATTCTTTAGGCTAATACTGCATCATACATATGTCGTATCTCTTTACCGCTACGTTGGAATAATATTAATATAAAAGCGTAAATGTGTTAAAAAGTGTAATAACAATAAGTGACCACAAACATCATTATTATATGCACAAAAAATTATGTTAACATAAGTAATACTCTTAAAAATTACTTATTTAGTTTATTACTAACATCGCAATATACTTTTACTCTAAAAAGTAATATTATTTATTTTGTAATTCAACACGTTTTTAAAAAAATATTTAATCGAACAAATTAAAAACCTGCTTTATATATAATCAATATTTAATATCAGTAAAACTTATAAAATCAACATCACTTTGCTACATTTCTCTCATACTCTCCAATCGCTTTTCACTAATAAATTCCTGGTGAAGGTGTTCTCCTTATTCCAGCTAAAGAGGAGAGAAATAACTTCAAGAACATAGAATTCATATCCAACCTACATCAATATACCTAATGATAGATAGACGTATCTTCTTCAGTACATTAATAATATTCATAAGCATCAATTTGTATCAATATGATAATCATTGAAATATGAAGATGTTCGTATGTAGCATCCATTATAATATTTAGATAAATACAAAATCTTGAAATGTTAAAACTCATTTCTTACTTTCTCCGTTTTATTAGATCAATTTTTTACCATTATAAAATTTTATAAATATATAATATATTAAATCATTATACTTTTCCTACTTTCCTTTTTCTCTCTTTTCTCTATGTTTAAAGCTTAAAGTTTTCTATACATTCAATAATATTATTATTAAATGTAGGATGAAATTCTTATTCTGTATAATATATGTATAAAAGTTTTCTGGATAAATTATTTCTCATATGAGAACAAGTTTTGTACGTGGAAGTAGCGCATTCATTTCTCAGAATCTGAATCCCAAAATATGGAGGTCAAGTTCGTATTTGAACCAATCTCTAAAGAGACTAAGTTCAATGTCTCTCGGAAACCATTGACCAAGATGATCGGGTGGGCCAAGCGAGAGGACGCAGTTTGACCGGATAAATTCCATTGACCCACTAATGTAAGGCTCTTGGTAGGTAGGTAGGTAGGTAGGTTGAGGCACATGACCGGCTTACACATTCGTTGCCGAAAAGCGATCATAAACACGCGTACACGGAAAGCGACATTCATGTGTGACAGAATTTTACACTAGAAATTTTGTTCCACAGAGATTTGTCTTTCTCCTATTGATGAATGCAAAAATGTGCACGCAGGCACGCATACTCTCTTATTTTACCTTACTTCTTTAGAGTTCTCGATACCCATGGAGGAACAAGGGGCTCGTTCAACATTTCAGCGTAACCTAGTTATTTCTTAGTCGTAATTTATCGAATGTAACTTATGGGCGACAAGGTTATTATATAAATATTTTTCCATTTTATAGAAATAAAGACAGCAATAATATTAATAACATAAAGTTTGTGTGCTTTTAGTTTGCCCACTTATAAATATCATTATATAAAGACTTATTTATAAAATTTCTAATATTAATTATATGTTAACTTTAATTTAATTTTAATTTATTAAAGCACTAAAGTTTTTAATATACAATTAATTACCGCATGATTAATGAAATAAGTGCATTAATTATTAAAATAAAATAAATCAATTGCAAAATCTATTTCAGATACTTCACATTACAAACAATTTTTTTAAAAAAGATTTTAATTTTTCTTGAGTGTTATAATATTATGACAAATGCAAACTTATCTTATCATATTTAATATAAAATTTAATTCAAAAATTTTTTTATAATTTTGTAATGATTTCTATATTTGTTTTTCCAATTTCTCTGTTTTTTAATTATTACACTGAATCGTATTTGCCGTTTTTGTATTTATTTATCATTATCATGAATTCTATCTTACAATTTCTACAGATAAAAGCAGTTTGTGCCGGTCTGTGGCGGATTACTTGAGATATGTCAATCGCTCGTAACTATGTTAGAAAGTATTTTGAGTTATAGACATAGCTGGAGAAAATTGTCAATTGTGAATCAGAAGTGTAAACTTCAATGGCGACAGATCCGACGGAAAGTATTTGTCTGCGGTGCATCGAAACTGGTTTGTACGTGTACAAAGTGAACCAAGCAACTAGGACATGCCACATATTGGGTGAGGAAAAAAATGCAGCTTTAACATTTCAAAAAGTTTATTGTATATTATGGTAATTAATAATTACGATCGTAAAAATTTATGATCTTCTAATAATCTATTAGGAAATCTTAGAAAAAGCAACTTTTTATTTTTTCCAATAGCATGAGAAACATTTTCAAGTTATCTTTTATAAGGAATATTCTATTTATCAGTGCAATTCAAAATTTCTTATACTATGTATAAGAAATTTTAAATTCAATAAATAATATAATTTTAAATGCGTATTAAAATTATAATAATACATTAAGATATTACAGTTAAGAATAGATAAATGATTATCCGTCAAAGCGTCAATCATTATTTTTTCATACTCATTTTTTGACGAAGAGTGACAACATTTACTCACCCACTTATCTGTCTCCTACTTTTTACCACAAATCAGAGACATGCGAATGCAATATTATCGCACCGTCTCTGACGGAACAAATAGCCTACTGCACATTGCCTCATATTATGCAGGACTGCTATACAATTTCCGTTACGTCAACTGAGACAGGGAAATGGCTTTCGACTTTTGTAATAAATTTCCAGATACAGATAAGTAAATAAAAAAAAATATCATATAAAATACGTACACAGAAATAAATATCAAGAATAAATACATGTACTTGTAATATGAGTATTTAATAACACAAATAATATATTATAATTTGTCTGAATATCGAATTTTCTTTAATATAGAAATAATTAATCTTGCAAATATTTTATTAATATTTTTATAAAGGATTATAAACTTTTTTATTTTTCTAAGGACAGAAGCAAAAATTATATTATAATAAGATAAATATAGTAGGCTAATGAGAGTCAGTAGCGATAAACAGCGCAATTATTTGCTAAATAATTTGTCATTGCTGACTCTCATTAGCCTACTATATTTATCTTTTTGTATTATTTAAAATTTGAAAGTCCTAATATAATTATTGTTATTGTATTATAATATTTTCAAAATAATATAATAATATATAATAGTAAATTGAATAAGTAAGAATATTAAAGCCTATAACGATCAAAACTGGATCTTTATTGGTTTGTTGAATTGGTTTATGGAATTATAAAAGCAATTAAACTACTGTAATAATATCAAATTAAATTAAAATTGACAAGCAAATTTTAATAATTTTTGATGTTCAATCCGATATCATATTAGAAAGAACGTTAATGTGCTGAAAAACTGTAAATAAATTTATTGCGAAAAATATTATCTCGGTCGGAAGTCAAACCCGGATCTTTTGTACAAGCGTCCTAAGCTTTTAAACCACCGAAACCTTAGTAATATAATATTCTTCACAATAATTGATATGTAGGAACAATAACGCATTGTTGCGAAGAATATTACTAAGGCCTCGGTAGTGTTAAAGGCTTAGGACATTCGTACGGAATACAAGAGATCCAGGTTCGACTTCCGATCGAGGTAATATTTTTCGCAATAAATTTATTTACAGTTTTTTAGCGCATTAACATCTTTCTAATATAATACCGAATTAAACATGAAAATTATTAAAATTTGCTTGTCAATTTAATTTAATTTGTGATATTATTACAATAGTTTAATTGCATTTGTAAGTCCGGAAAATCAATTCGGCGCGCAGTTCGAATGAGTATAAATATGGTATATGTGCATATACATGTGCATATATAGTATAATTTACATTGAATTATTTTAAAGCATTAAAGATCAGCTTCGACCATTATAAGCTTTAATATCTTACTTATTGTGTATTCACATTACGCTCTAATAAATCATTTATTATCATTTATAACAGTAAAAGTTAGTCATTATTGCATATATAGATTCTTTTTAACAAGTGATCCTTGGATGCGGTAACATAAGAAAGTGATCCTGAGGCGTAAAGTTGATAGGCGCGTTGTACTTATTTCCGGAACAGTGGGAATCTTCTTTGTGTCGAACGGCGCGAACACTTTCGCCGATTTTCCTGATTAATTGTGAAAAGTAGTGAAGCAGCAACTAGCATCCTGTTGATCAGTAGGTTACCTAACGGTGATTGACAGATAAGCTTGCGGTTTAAGCAGGCGCTTCCCCATCAAAGAAGCTAAAGGAGAGCGCCCCGAGAAAATCAAATGTGCGACCATAAACACGCATGCTCATGCATCGTCCACGGCTGACAAATCCGTTTCTCCTTTCGAATCAGATCGCGTTGCCACCGAAAAGACGTGTCGTGAGTTTCAAACAAATAGTCAATGTATTAATGTAGGCCGATCATCGCATGAGTTCAGACAACTTAAGAATTTCGTGTATAACATTCGCAAAGTATAACTCTTAACACAGAATTTAATAAACCAAATAATCTTAAATAAGTAAGTAAAACTTATTTAATTAAATTAACTCAAAGATATATCATATATTGTATATTTTTATATATGGCGCTAACTTATAGCGCTAAATAATGTTTTTAATATAAAATTTTTTAATATGAAATTTATAATTGTGCAGTGTCTTTATTTTTCACAACTTCTTATATTTTTTACAACTTCTTAAATTTTAATTTTATTTAACAAAGAATTATTTTATAAATTTTATTGAAGAATGTTTCTTAAATTTCTTAATTTTTAATCACTATTATAATTATTTTTATAAAGTACAAATAAATGTGCTGGATTTCTGATAGTAACCTACATCTCTTTGTCATCATTTTACTTGCTAACTAAGGTAAAATTTAAATAAATTAATGAATTTCATCAAAAATAAAATTCCAAAATAAAATCAGCTAAAAAATTTGTGTCATTTAAATTTTGAAGAGACTTTAATTATACATATCCGCGGTAACACAATTTTTCTTAAAATAATATGCACGTATGTGAAGAAATAAAGCGATGAAATAAGATTTATGGAATATGACGCAAGAGAAAAACCGTTATATACGTAAATATATTTTAACCGTTCTTCAAAGTGATCCGATACATCTATTCAATCTTGAATTTGATTGCTATAGGAATAGCTTTCGACACCTAGTGTCGATGTTCTTCATGCCGAAGCCTCTCAATCGGTATACCAAGTGTACCCGATAAAATGGATTCCGTATACTTCCAGTAACATTCAAGGTCAGTTACTTACTAGAAAGTCGTAGAAAGAAGCTTGAAAGACTCTTCAAAAGATTGCGCCACTATTTTGCGCATTAAAATTAATTAAAATCTTCGTATAAATACTTTTACAAAATTATTATATTATCATAAATTTTTTACAAGAATAAAATAAATAAATAGATAAAAGTGACATATTTCTATTAAAAAAGAAAATGTGTTTTAAGATATTGGGTTGTCCGGAAAGTTCGTGCCGACTAATCTATATAATTTAATAAATGTATACTAAAATTTAAATCTTCTGCATTTCAATTTTCCTTCAAAATCGGCACGAACTTTCCGGACAACCCAATACTATTTTCATTCTTAATTTAACTTTTATTTCAAATTACTTTTTACAAAAAAATATTTGAAATATTATCAGTAAAATAAATTTTTTCGCAAAATGTGTAACAATTGCAATATCATTTATTGAAAAAAATAAGTATACATGATGATATATAACTAATAACTGAAAATCTAAATTTTACGTAATAAAGGTATATTTTTAGGTTGTAATTCCGTTTGCTGCAATTTAATTTCTTCATTTGAATTTGTTGATAATACATTAGAATTTGTTTTTTCAGCTGTAGCCTGCCACTCATCCATATATACCGCATTTATTGCGAATTCAGGAGTAACAGATTGCTCCGTGGTTGTCGTTGTATCAACAGTCTTTTCAATTACATTTACAATACTAATAGGTGGAGTCTCGTTGAAGATGAAACTTCTTCCTTCTGCATTTATTATCGCTTCTGATTTCAAATTATTCTTTGCTGAACCGGTACTTACGTCAATATCTCCGTCTTGGAAAGCGGAATAGCTTGGCGTGTTCCAATTAGAAATTCTAGAACTTGAATTTGTAATTGACGATGGTTCTTGATAATCCTGATAGTCTAGATAATCAATACTTTCTGCATTTGAAATAACTTCTCCTGTCATTGGAATGTGATTAAATCCATCCACAATTTCTGTCTTAGTCTCTTTATCGTATATCATCGGCCGTTTGTGGAAACTACGACCCCATCCACCGCCTCCATAACCGCCGCCTCCTGAAGGTGAACCATAACTACTTGATGGAGGTGCACCGTAACTACTTGGTGGAGGTGCACCATAACTACTGCTATGTCCACCACCGCCACCGCCACCGCCCGCAGATTTTGTAAGGAGTATTATCTCTTTGTAGTCTGGAAGCCGTTATAATATCAAAGATGTTAATTGTTTCTCAATACTTTACAAGAATATTATTTCATTTTACATTACTTATAGACTTTTTTGAAAGAAAATTTATACAATTGACTTCTTACATTATAGACGTTAAAAAAATGCTATTTATAATTATTTAAATTTTTTAGTAGAGCACCAACCAAAAATTAGTGAGAGCATTAAATTAATTATAATTAAATTTTAACAAATAGATACTAAAATTAAACAAAATATAAAAACGGCAATTTTACCTCCTCCTCCTCCGCCGCCTCCTCCTTTCCAAGGGCCTCCTCCTCCTCCTTTTCCGAATTTGCTCATTAGCATCATCATTGAAATCATTAAAGACATTCCGCCCATCATCATACTTTTTAACGACATCAATCCTATTGAAAGAAAATATTTGACTATATTATAATCTGATACAATTTTAAAATTGTGTGTAGATATAAGCAAAGTGATTTTTATATCGTAGAAATATGTTTGCACAAGTAAGAGAAAATATATACGAAATGATATAACAACATTACCTATGAGCTTCATTTTAAGCATCATCATCATGCCCATCATCATCATCTTGCATTTTCCGCCTTTGCCTCCACCACATCCTCCTCCTCCGCCTTTCTTTCCTCGTCCTATAATAAATCACATTTAACAATTTACTACTATAGAAAAAAATAGTTTTCTGAACAACGTAAAAGTTCTAAATACTTCTAAAATCTTTCAAGATCTTACCAGGAGGGGCTGCGCTCTGTTCTTCACCGATTTTGATTAAATTTGCAATCAAGTGAACATCTATAAAGCAGTTCCCGCTAATGGGTCTTAGAAGCGAAGTAATGAGCATTCAAAAATCTAGAAACAGTAATATCTAATATCTCGGAAAGTATGCATTTTTGAAAAAAAAAAAATGTCATAGACAAAAGTAATAGGGTTTAATAAGGTTTATTTATTGGTTTTATTGGTTTGACCTTGGGTGATCGTCAATCTTGATTTCATCTTGACGATGCTTTCCAAGGCATTCCTTTCAAATCAATAAAACTAGTAAATACATCTTATTAAACACTATCACTTTTTTTCAAAAACTTTCCGAGATATTAGACTGTTTTCAAATTTTTGATATATTTTTAAATGCTCTTTACTCCGCTTCTAAGGCCCATTGTCGGGAACGGCTTTACAGATGTTCATTTAATAAGCTCTTTTAACATCGCTGCAAGTTTGATAAAAATCAGAAGAGCAGAGCGTAGCTCTCCTCTCCTTATTGGACCGCGATAAATTTTGGAACACGTATGCGTAACTCAAATATTTCAAAGATATTCTCTTAGTCTATACTTCATTTAATGATTGCTGTGCTAACCTTCTGCTACAGCTGTCTCGTCAAACATCATATCAATTTGATTCTTTTCTTGCTTATTCCATCTAGGCAGCGTGATACGTAGAGTAAAGGAATCGAAGAAATCATCTACGCTGCGCTCGATACTGACGTCCGAGTCATTCATAGATCGAGCATTGGATCTACGTGTTATTCCAGTCTTCACCAACTTTACATCTTGCCCAAGTAATGTTATTTCATCGAGATGACTTACTGTTTCTATGAAACGGATAAAACGTTTCTTGATGCAATCAAGCGAAAATTTGATAATGCATTTGCCTATATCCTTTACGGGAAATTCCGGAAAATAATCATCGTTCTTATTTTTCACTGAATCATTTTTAGCCGATGGAACGACCTTTAAGTCGATTTTGATGCCATTCTTTTTGAAGTTGAATATTTGGCGTTCGACTGGTATCCTATGTAATTTCGTATCAAGAATGTAATCCTTAACGTTTCGAATCTCATTATTTTCGTACGTATTCACGTGAATCACGCACGTGATCAATAAACAAAAGATGAGCATAGATTTAGCACTTTTGCACAATAAAAAAGTAAACGTTGATATCAATTCCAATGGCGATGAGAACGAAGATAACTTTGGCAGAAATACTGGCTAGCACTGACTGATCTCTGGGTCATGACAATCGTTTATATATATTGAGATTTATGTCATTCGCGGTATTCTCCCATCGTTCTGTCACGATTGTCATTACTTGCAGCGAGACAAATAATTCTCTAATAACAAAGCTGAAATGGTAAATCAAAATCATTTATCAAGTTTTAGCCACAACCATGGATGGCACACGTAACAATAAAACAAATATTTCTAGATACTGCATTGCGATCTGTTGTAATAAGCTGACACGCTTACACAAACATTTATTGAATAAGACAGTGACAGTTTGTGCCACTTCTAAATTAATTATACCTGTAGAACAGAAATTTAAAACTTAAGGATTTCAAAGTTCATAATTGAAACAAAAAGACGAGGATAGAAACTAATGATAAAAGCATATTTTATCATTGCTTTTACACTTTCTGTTTATTAAAAGAACCTGATTAGTTTAAGAAGTTCTTTAAATACTTTTTGTAGAAAAGATAATATAATTATTATTTCTATTACATTAACAAAAAATAATAAAATACATATTAGGATTCAGGCGCCTTGAGAATTGCAACACTTTATGATCTGATGTAACTGTCGTCTAACGACCATTCTGATGGTCTAACGTGATGAAGATGCTGGCCTTATTACTTCTTAATTGTCCGTACATTCACCTTCAGAGATCTATATTTAACAGTAACATAAATGTAATTACCGTTACAGAAAGTACGCGTACTTTTTAGCGCGTGATGTACTTGTATAAATGTATTTAAATAGATAGAAGAGTTCAGCATAAATAATTCCTTCATTTAAACAAGTTTCTGATGATTATCGCTAAACAATAAGACAAATGTTTATATTATCGTAGATAAAATGTATCGTGCGTACACTGTAATTTATTAACTTTTTAATTGTTGCAGTTATTATAATAATGACAGTATTAATGTTTTTACAAATGCTTTTTATTATTACAACTTTACAATAACAAAATAAATATCCAAAAGTCATGTACATGATCGTGGGCAACTCTGCATACTCGGCGATGATACACTTTCTCGATAGGTATCAGTCGAAAATGCAATAGTGGCCGCAATAAATACCTATATGACTATGATAATAAGGGTGATAATTTGTAGATCAATGAAATGAAATTAAACGAGATCTTAGAAGGTAGAAAGTGTCATGATGGCGAAGAAGAAAGACAAGAGATGAAGACAAAGTGAGATGAAAAAAAGATGCAGACTGATAAAGAGAAAAGTTGATAGTGTTTGAGAATGAAAGAAAAGAAACAGCAAAGAAAGTCGGTGAGGTAGAAATGTGCTAAAGATTTTATCGTGTATCAGTGGTGTGCAAACACCTTGAAGTTGATTAGATGATTTTAATTCTGCAGAAGCGATCTACGATCGTGCGCGTTGCCGTATTTCAATACAGCCTGTTGAAGAGAATCATGGACGGTATCGAGAGACCTTCCGTATCCGGAATGTCCATATCCATGTCCGTGATGCTCCTCTGAGCTGTGCGTATGTGAGCTGGAATATACCGGTTTGCTAACAATTTCGTACGTAGTCTTTTTATCACCACCGCTCGCTAACGATTTTAATCCAATGATAGCTGACAACATTAACGCCATGAGACCGGTCATCAAAGCTTTTCCGGCAAGAAGCGCAAGTGCACCAAATCCAACAGCGCCAAGGGTTCCCTTCATCATCATCAGACCGGCCATTAAACCGCCATAACCGCCTTTGTCTTTCTTACGTCCTGTTAAATATATAATCATTATCATTATTATCTTAAATTATTTTACTTTATATTATTTTCTATATATGTATAACAAAATAGAACTTAGTGATTTGAAAATATATATTGTAATTTTCATAAAAAATTATATAAAATTGTAAAATAAAACATTTTACAAATCAATGTTAACTGACTCTGCGAAAATTCATTATTTTAATTTACAATTTTGCTAATAAGATAAACAGTGAAATTTGATATTCTAACCTGTTTCAACATTTTGGTTGCCGCTCAAGCCGAGTTGTGCAAGTGCCTCTTCGTTGAAGCTTCTTGTAGCTTCAAAAGTTTTCGGATCGAAAAGTTTGATGGAGATCGAATGGCTGTTAAGATAACTGCCAACTTTGTGAACCAAATAAGCATCCAGTCTTTTCTCAACATCATTCGGGAAATCCCTCGCCAAATTGGCGACTACTTCCGAAGCTGGAACATCAGCGGAACTATTCTCTTTGATCACAGATACACCCGGTAATATACCGATGTTTTCCTGCTCCGACAATTTATCCAGGAAGGATACCACGTCCAATTTAAGACACGTGGCACTATATGACTTCCCACAGTTCTCTTTGTTCAAATTAGATGCCAGATTTTCCGGCGCATCTTCTATCAATTGCCTCGTGGTGCGTCTTTCGATTTCCGCGTTGGCGCATCCCGAAAGAAAAAGTACCAGAAGAAGCAGATGGCAACGCGACAATTGAACAATGTGCGTAATTCCTTTCATCATGAATTTTTGAATGTTTCCCTGAAGTCTGGCTGGAGAACAAATTGGTGCAGTTATTTTTTTTCGTCCCAGGTCTACGGATCGCCAGTAACGCGATATCCTTGAAGACGAAGGACCTTGAAGCTGACGGATGAGACGCGTATCGTGCACTGGGCATATCCTCGGATACTTGCAGTATATATAGAGCGAGTCAACGGATAGTCCTTTTTCCTTTTTGCCTTTCGGTCGTTTCATACATTCTCCGTAGTCGAGAGCACCGACGACGGAACTCTCTTCTTGGACGTTGAAGAGGAGGCAGGGGCCTCTTGCAACCGTCCAGCAGCAGTGGCGAGAGGGAGCGTCAAATAGAGCGGAGAATTCGAATCTGAGTCAAATTTACGGAAAAAAAGCGGGTAGCAATGAACGAGTATGAGATGATGAATGAGAGCGAAGGCTGATCGCATCAACGCCAATTCAATCATATTAACACACTTAATGCATACGCAATCAATCTTTAACAATGCAATTATTTTTTATGAGTGCATCGTTACTATTTATATGTATGTTTATCGATCGTTGTAGTCCATGTAGATTTTCTCCATATTATTTTCACTTTTAGGCACGTTTATGTTGTAACCAGTTAGTTTATCAATATTGAGAATTACATTACATAACTTTTTTTGCAATATATCTCAATTAGAAGTTATTGGTCAATCACATCGATTCACTCATTCAACATTAATCGACTAATCATTTTTTACTGGAATTCGTAAAAAAAAATTATTATTTTTTTAATTAATAGAAATTTAAAAAATATAAAAATGTTCATATAAAAGTTTCCACATTATAAAATTATCATCATATAAAATTTCTTTTCATATAATTATTTTACAAAATAAACATCTGGACTATAATGTAGGACATATAATATAAAGTATCTATGATCCGGATGCCTAGAAATCGCTCTTGCACTATCCCTAGTAGCACAATTTGTTGACACAATATTGATCTAATATAATATTTAAACAAACTTTTAAACAATGTATCGCCAATAAGTTGCTACTAAAGATCTCGCAAAAGGATTAATAATTATTTTGTAAAGAAGAAATTAACTTAAGATTAGAGATAATACTGTAATAAAAGGATCAATTAGCCAAAGCAGACGTTAATTATCCGGATCGACAATCGCTATTTAGTGTCCGATTGCCCAACGTGAAATCACTTTCGATTTCAAGAACGAAACCAAGAGAGCGACAACATACATTGTGTTTGCGAATTAAGAGCAAATAAAAATAATAAATTGTTTGAAAAGTTTGTCAATAAGTATATCGTGAAAATTATCGCGGGCGAGGCGAAACGAGACGGGAGTCCTACTTTAAATCAGCCCAGTTTAGCTAGCTCGTAGGAGATCCGATTTTCGCGCGCTACGCTCGAGCAACGGCGCTTCAGACGGATATACCGATGTGAAAGTACGCAGTCGATTTTCACGGGCAATCCGATGAGGTCTTATCGTTGCGTGCGTGTATGCGTATGCACAATACGACGAACGCGTGCATATTTCGATACGTTTGCATGTCCATGCGGCAGGTGTGTCGACTTAGAACGGATTAGCCTTCTTTCAAAGGCATCCATTTCCCGATTTGTTGCTTCCTTTTCATGTCGTGCCTTCCTTTCGTTAATAATTCTATTTCTAACACGTCGTGTGTTGATTTTATTCTCAACTATGCGCAATAGATCGAATCGATAGTGGGCATTGATTTTAGAATCGTAAACATCGCCGAAAAGAACAGCGTGGAATTCAACAATTCTGAAAATCTTTTTTCATTTTTGTTCTTAATTAAATAAAAAAAAATCACAGCAATAAAAAAAAGGTATCTTACGCAGATTAGATTCATTCACGCATTTTGATGTTGCAATTTTTATTGCATTTGTTTATCCTATAAGATCTCCTATAAGATTCAAAATAACTCGTTATTAATCTACGTTTCCTGTTGAGTTACAAGCATTAGTTGAAACCGCAATATTACATAGTATTTGGAACACTTGATAAAAAAATCTGTTGTTTTTATCTCGTAATTTACCTTCAAGTAACTTACGACAAATGAAGAAGAATAGAAAGAATGTATTTGAAAGTTAATTTTTATTTAAATTTATTTAATAGTCCTTATATTTTCAAATTTTTCATATAAATTTTGAAATATATTCAATATTAATTAGATATAAATTTATGTATAAATTAAATATTATAAAAATACACAATTTTTCTAAAATAAAAATAAGATCTTCTTAGAATAAAAAAAATATTTTTTTAATTTTAAATCCTTTTTTAAATGATTTTTTAATATATGAAATTAAAGGGAAAGATACGAAATCTTTTTAAATATAAGATATTCCAAAAATGAAAGATAGCATATATTCACAAGTGCGAACATAATGTCATGGCAGATGAATTCATATGATGACTGTGATTTTGCGTTCCGTAACGCCATAGTTACCCCATTTTTAGTCGAAATTGAGAGAATCATTGTTTCAAGAAAGTCGTTCGCACTCACCCAACAATTTGCGATAATACAGGAAATGGAATTCACGCTGGATCAGAAAATATGCCGATAATTTTTCCTTGATGATTTTACTGGAGAAAATCGTATTCTTACGCATTAAAATTGTTGGAATGTCAGCACAGTAGTACTGTTAGGAATTTAAAAAATATATATATAACACAGAGAAATTGTTGATTGTGTCTTAGAAAGCTGGAAATTACCGAGCCCATTTGTTTACCATATTGTCCGTTAATAAACGGTACCTTCAAAATTTTTACGGACGGTCTGTTTGCTTCCAAGAAAATAATTTTTTATTCTTCTCTTCTTTATATTCCATAAGCACAGGAATACAAATTGTTATTATATTCTATAAATGGTTCGATTACCACTCCTTTGTCGCAGAAAATTTAAGATTCTAATCTTTAACGGAAAAATCTGACACATTATTTTGACATTTCTGCATTTGTACAAAAGCAGCATGTTGTCGTATTCACTTTTTTAAATTTCTATAAATTGGTACAATAAAATGGTTTTTGCTATATTAAATATTGCTATATTATATATATTTGATATATTAAATATATTTAATCAGATAATAAGATTATATATATAGCAAGAAATATATTAGATGAAAATAAATTTAATAAAAAAAGATATAATATCTGTATTATTTAACTGCTTAAGACACATTCCCTACTTAACAATTTCTTATTTATACATATAAAGTTATATATATTAATTTGTTATTGAAAGTAATATAATTTTCACAATTTAGACAGTATATGAATTTATTTTAAGAAAGCGTATAATATAAATACGCGCATGTAGTGCATATATAATTTATGTGTGAAACAAGAAAGAAAGAAGAAAGGTAAAATTACTGCATCTCTAATACACTGGGTGCTGCTCGAGTGATTACATAGACCTCGTTAATTTGAGATCGCATATCCGTTATGTACTCGAAATGCATTGCATTTATACATTTATACTTTCGCAATTTTTAAGCGGCAGTCTAAAGTGAACGTTACATACCGCGAATTTCTTTTACTTCGGAGGGGATTCATAAGAATAGATTAGTCTAGAGCAACCATATTACACTGCGATTTTCTCAGTGAGTTACATTTTAAGCAAACTAGTCGCTATTGGCTCAGTCATGTCAAGATGCGAAATAATTTATTGTCACAATAATAATTTTTGAAGCAAATAAATCTGCAAGAAATTCTTATTTTTTTAGTTAAAATAAAATTGAATACTTCCGTCATCACACATAAATTTTATATTATTTTATATTATATATCTATAATACTCTTACATCATAACATATAATATTTATAAATGTTCAAATAATTTTTATAAGATAATTTTTATAAAATAATTATATATTAATAATATAAATTATATAATAATAATATACTACTATGTATATCGTATCGAATTATACGTTTACAAATAAATTCGTTCGATATTCTTTAAATATATATATAAATTAAATATTAAACTTCTAATATAGAAAAAGGTAAAACTCTAAGTTTTATATCAATATATATATATATATATATATATATATATATACATACAATATTTATGTAAAAAATACAATAAAAAGAAATAATATTAAAATATAAGAATGTAATGATTATATAATAATAATATAATGAAAGAGAATAACATTGAAATATCGCAAATTTTATTTTTGAAAATATATTTTGTTATTGAAAAATTTATTTATTTTTATTCTA
>Ga0157363_1002632_pt1 | contig 15933 bp, 11 predicted proteins | sample AttsexASBM1_FD_111477 | JGI IMG/M metagenome (GOLD analysis project Ga0157363, IMG submission 111477) | Fungus gardens microbial communities from leaf cutter ant in Ribeirão Preto, State of São Paulo, Brazil - Atta sexdens ASBM1 | ecosystem: Host-associated > Fungi > Mycelium > Unclassified ...
AGAAAGAACCAAGGAGACTCCAAATAACAGTACGTGTGACTATAAGCGTACACGGGTCAATCATTTATTCGTGATAAAGCCTCTTATTTTTAATACTTTTTACTTTAATTTTTATTTATTTTTGTTTTTTATTTTACTTTGATGGAATTTAATACAGCTTTTATAAAATAACTTAAGTATTAAAATTAGTTATTAATTATTTTTATTTGTTACTGTTAATATACCTTTTAAAGTAATAGATACTGGATTGGTTAAATTATAATGAATACTTTAAATTATTAAAACATAGCTTAGTTTACCTTAAGATGTATATTATTACTACAGAAAATAATAAAGATAAGAAAAATAATCTATCCAATGTAGGTAAGGAGTACAGGGTATGTGGAATTATAAAAATAATATTTGTTTTAGTTTCTTTGTAGGATACATGGTAATTTGATTCTTTAATTTAAAAAAGATAAGAAAATTAAGATTAATATTTAATATTTAGGAAAAGAATACAGGGTATGTGAAATATTTAAAGTTAAGTATTAAAATTAGTCATTAATTATTTTTATTTCTTATTGTGTAATAGGGATTATTTTACACTAAAAAGTGGGTTTGTTAAATAATATTTATTATTATTAGTTAAAAAAAGGTTAGTTTTCCATATTTTTTATAAAGAAAACAAAAAAGATACAAAATTAATAATTGTTTTATTACCTTAGTTGGATACTATTTGTTATTATTAAATTAGTTAAATAATGAGAATAAATTAAATTAAAATTTGTTATGAAGGAATTGGGTACTTAGCTTTATATAATCTTTGTTTTTAATCATAAACCCAACGGGAATAAAAGGTTTTAGGAATACCTACAATTCATGATAAATGCTTACAAGCCCTGGTCAAAGTGGAGCTAGAACCGGTTACATAAACCCTTAAAAGTTTTGGATTTCGAAAAGACAGATCAGCCAAAAATGCGCTAGCGGATGTCAGATATGCTCTCAAAGGTGAGCAAGACAAAAATTCAAATTAGATGCTGATATCAAAGGATTCTTCGATAATATATCACACGAATTAATTATGAATAATTTACCCATTTCTCCTATTTTTAAATCCTTCGTTTACAAATGACTTAAAGCTGGTTTCATATATTTGAATAAGTATGAAGATTATCTAACTGGTACACCACAGGGAGGCAATATCTCACCTGTAATAAGTAATTTTGTTATGGATGGATTAAAAAAAACGGTTAAGAAATCAGTAGAATATTTCTACAAAAGCCAAAGGTGAAAAATCCATACGATTTAAAGACAGCAAAGGTGTAACCAAAAATAGAATGTTAACTAGCAAAAATAATGTCAACCGGTACGCAGATTATTTCATAGTGTTCGAACGAAGTAGGGTTTTAATAGTAAAACAAGGCATAAGTGAGTTTTTTAAAGAAAGAGGAGTATGATTATCTGAAGAAAAAACACGAATTATCAACTTCCAAAAACGAATATATAAAATTTATAGGCATATTTAGAAAATACTGGAAACCCAAATACGGCTTTGTAAAAGATCATATAGGAGAAAAAGGAATCGCTATGTATCCCGAACGTACAAAAGTTACAGAGGTTATCAAAAACTAAGTGAAGTATTTAGGAAAAGTTATAATTTAGACAGTTACAGTCTAATCAGTAAATTGAACCCTATTATAAGAGGATGGTATAATTATTTCAACTTAGGTAACTCCTCAATATAGCGAGACCACGTAAGACAAGCACTATATAGACTATCCTTAACATGGGCCCACAAGAAGCAACCTAGGTGGGGGTAAAGATAGCCCGATTCTAATTTAGAATAGGAAATGACATATTATTTAAAAATCGAAATTGAGTGTTTAGAGGCCCTAATTTAAAAGAATCTTGACAATAAGATTATCTATCTAATCGACCCTAGCAATATTGTTGCTAAATATCAGCCATGGAATATTTCAGACATAAATATATAAAGCCGATCCACCCCCTTTCACCCTGATAGATAAAATGTAAGAAATATAAACGTTAGATAAAGCTTACAGAGCCAAGGTTTATAAGGATTCTTTAAAGATAAGCTGATGAAAAAACAACAAGCCCAGTATGCAACAGAAACTTAATACGAACAAACAGTGAAGGTATGAACTTTTCAGAAAAGGATATACACCACATTACACCTATCAGCCAAAAAGGCGCAAGACACAAAGTACAGAATATGGTTATAATACACAGAGCATGCCATAAGGAAGTACATACAGTCGAGAGCCATTATAATAAAAATAATACTAGATAGTAAACCAATTCTAGTGTTATTATACATAATGCACCCTTATGTCGGGTGAGTGACACGTACGGTTCTCCATCTTCTATACAAAGGTAATAAAAAGTAGATTCAGTTATTCAAAATTAACACTGTTTAATTTGTTCAGTGCTAGTCCATCTTATTTACCTTAGTGAATTTTCATATAACATATTCGACAAACTGGCTTTTTAATAAAAATTAAAATTAATTAATATAATATATATTATAAGTATATATAAGAAATTTAAAAAATAAAATTTAATAAAATTTATCATATTATATAATTAATAGATTTGTGAGGTTTATTTCTTATTTTTTCTTTAAATTAAAAAAATCACTTAAGACGAATTAGTAATAAAAACAAGGTACAAAATGAGTTTACTTAATTCTACCAATATTTATAATAAAAATAAAAATAAAATTGGCTGTTACTTTTCTGGAGTTCAATTCTTACAAGAAAAGCATTTGGTGCAACGTTATATTTGGCAGCAGAACAATACAAGAAAGAAAACATTTTGGGATGATTACCATTATGATTTAACTGGAAAGATTGTTTTGAATGATGCTTTAATTAAAGCTGCTATTGATTCAATTTGGAAGAAAATAGTTAGTGAGATTAAAGATGAACACATCATCGCGTTATTTAGAATTCAAACTCAAGATAATATAATCTGAACTATTGGTAATTTAATAAGCTTATCAAAAGATGATAAGAAATATTATTATGATTACATAATAAATAGATTATATATCAAGGATGACGAATACAGGAATGTTAATTTAACTAAAATTATTTTTAGCTTCGGTATTAGAAATGGGATTATTGAGAAGAAAAAACTAATCAATGAATATATTGATAAAGATTTAACTATTCAAAAACAATTATATAGAAAATATAAATTACCTATTACTATGGATCCTTTAAAATATGGTAAATTAATTATCTTAGAAAAAGGTGATCAAGGTAATAGTTACTATATTAAACTTACCCCATTAACTTTTGCCAAAATTATTCAAACTGATACTCTAAAAAACGATGTCATTATATATAGAAAAGGTAATCCAATTCTTGAGTATAACGATACCCATATAATTAAAGATGGTATAAACTATTTAGTCAGAAATATAAATAGTAATAAGTACTATTACCAATTAGATGGTAATTTAGCTTTAGTGTGTATTAACAAATTATGTAAATTCATAAAACCATTACCACAAAAGAAGTCAATAAAATTGAATAATAAAATTATCACTCTTGATATTGAAACTAGAGTTATAAATGGAGTACATATTCCATATTTAATATCTTGGTTTAAAGATACAAGTAAAAATAATGGATCCTATTATTTAAAGGATTATAATAATCCAGATGAAATGATCAAAGCTTGTATTTTAGAACTTTGTAGATTTAAATTTAATTACCATAAAATATATATTCATAACTTTGCTAATTTTGATGGTATTTTTTTATTAAAAAATTTAACTGATTTATCTAATGATGTTAATGTTATAATCAATAATGGTAAATTAATTAGTATTGAATTTAAATTTAAAAAAGAACATTGGAAAAATCCTATGGTTTTAAGTTTTAGAGATAGCTATCAAATATTACCAGCTAGTTTAAGAAATTTAGCGAAATCATTTGATGTTACAACTCAAAAAACAATATTTCCATATAATTTTGTTAATAATCCTAATCTGGATCTTCTTTATATTGGGAAAGTCCCTGCTTATGCACATTTTGTTAATTTAACTTATGATGAATATCTTCTTTATTGTGAACAATTTAAAAATAAACAGTGGTCATTACATGATGAATCTATCAAATATTGTTTAGAGGATTGTAAAGCCTTACATGAAGTTATTTCAAAATTTAACTCATTTTATTTTAAATTATTTAAATTAAACATTAATGAAGCTCCTACTATTAGTTCCCATGCTTTCAAGTTATATAGATCAAAATTTATGCCAATTAATTTAATTCCAATGGTGTATGGAGACGAATATGATTTCATTAAAATTTCTTATACTGGTGGATCTACTGATATGTTTATACCAACTAATTCTAATGGTGAACTAATATATGGTTATGATGTTAATTCATTATATCCCTATATTATGAAGAACTGTCTAATGCCTGTTGGTGAGAAAATATATTTTGATGGTGATATTAGGAAAATAAATCCGGATGCATTTGGCTTCTTTTATTGTGAAGTTGAGGCTCCAAAAAACTTATTGCACCCTATAATACAATTACATGTAAAAACTAAAGGTGGTTTAAGAACATTGGGTCCAACTGGTACATTTCATGTTGTAATTTTTTCTCCAGAAATGGATAATGCTATTAAATTAGGTTATAAATTTAAGATACTTAAAGGTTACACTTATAATAGTAAAATTATATTTAGTAACTACGTAGAGAATTTATATAAAATTAGATCTGAATATTCTAAAGATCATCCTATGAACTATATAGCTAAATTATTCTTAAATAGCTTATATGGTAGATTTGGTATGAAGGATATTTTTGATACTACTTTACTTTTAGATGCTGATAAATACGGTGAATATACTGATAATATAGATTCTAAACCTTACTTCATTAATGATATAATTAAGTTAAATAATAAATTTTTAATTAAATTTGAAGATAAGGTAAAAAGCTATAATAATTTAGAGTATAATGTAAATGTTGCTATTGCATCTGCTATTACTTCTTATGCGAGAATTTACATGAGTCAATTTAAGAACAACTCAAAGATAAAATTATTTTATACAGATACCGATTCTATTTTTACTAATTTAAATCCTAATAAAATGAATAATATTTTCCCTGGGATAGTTAATAATAAGGAATTAGGTAAATTAAAATTGGAAAGTGTATCAAAAAAAGTAATATTTTTAGCACCTAAATGTTATGCATTACAAACCGTAGAAGATAAATTTATGTATAAAGTTAAAGGTTTAATAAATAAAACTGATGTAAATATAAATGATTTTAATACTTTACTTAAAAAAGATTCAATAATAAAAAAGAATCAAACTAAATGGTATAAATCATTATCACAAGGAACAATAGCTTTATTAGAACAAAGTTACACATTGAAAACTACCGATAACAAAAGAAAGTTAATTTACAACTCGAAACAAAAACTAATAGCTACAAAACCGTATAATTTATTGAATAATGAACTTCATTAAGTTAACTATTTTTATCTAAATTTTTATTTTACTAATAATACAGTTATTTCCTGTATGTCTTTTTAGTAATGGAATCCCCACTCAAACCCCCTATCGCATGCTTTTACACATAAACAAAAGTATGTAAAATATTTTTTTAAAAAAATCTTCGTAGCATATTATAAATTTTATTCCATTATCCCGAATTTATATTACGGTAGCTTGTAAAAATTTGTAGCTATCTGAGTAGTGCTCATGCTTTCTATTAAAACGTAAATCCAATGGTTATGGCGCTTTGGTGCTGGGTCTGGTAGAGTTTTACCACTTTTCGTATTCTAGTGCTTTCTTTATTTTTTAGCTTGCTTCCGGAGTGTCCAACTCGTTTAAGCAGTAGCTCATGGTGTCGAAAACGTATGTTACTTATTAGAAGAGTTAAGGGTAAGGCGGCGAAACTTGAAATGTTTATGTTGTCGGTTTCCATCTTTTCCCCCGTTTATACTTAAAGTAGGGTTCGAGGATATTATTAGCTTATTCATCGTATTCGCGGACTATATCTATTCATAATAGGTCTTTATACGTTAGCTTTAATAAAAAATTATAGTAGACTTGTAACTAATCCGTTATACTTTACGGTAAATCATTAGTTGAAGCTTGCTGGAACATTGTGAGCTGTAGGACTGGGTTTGTCCATTCATTCTCCTGTTCGGTAGTAATGTTTCGCTCTTTCTATTAGGCCTTACGAGCTAAAGGCAGATGTTTTTCGGCGTTCGCGATCCATTGTGTAGGGTTCCGGCACGTGCTAGCAGGGTTTTTTTTCCGGTTGTAATATTGTCGGTTTATAAATTAATCCTAGGATTTTTAAAGATATCTTTCATATTCCGGCTTTTATTACTCTACAACTTTTCGTTAAGTGAGTTATTAATCCGGATTCGGGTGGAAAGTATACTATTTTCTTTATGATTGTTTGGCTTGTAACTGTATGGAATTCCGTATTCCGCATATTGGTTTATTCCTAAATCGGACGTTATTCTCTAATAATTATTTATTTTAATATTAAATTACTTAGAGTAGGAGATAGTGGGATCCTTGGCGATACACCATAATAGTAGCAGTAGGGCTCTTTACTTTTTGGGTAGAGAGTAGGTGTGAGATTTTACTGCTGGGTAGATTAAGGTTTCATGCTAGATTTTTTATAGTATTTATTAGGATCGGCTGCTTCAGGTTAAGTCATTATTTGAGCGGTTTATTGCTGCTTGCATATAGAGGCATGGTTCTATTGATTTTTTCTATCTCTTTTATTAGAGGTTCGGGATATCCCATCTTTCGCATCGTTTTATTTAAGTAGTCAAGATTGAAACTATCAAAGCTAGATCGAATTCATATATATATTTTCGATGAAGTACTTAATTTGGAAGGTTGTAAAGGCGGTTGTTGTTCCTCTGTGTTTGTTGTTTTGTTTGTTTGTTTTTGTTTTACTTGACTTTTATTGTATATATTTAGGTTAATTTTATTAATTGCATTTTATATTTTACTTATTTTTGTTTTATGGATTTATTTTATTAAAACAAGTTAGGGTATTTTAACTATTAAAACAATAAGGTTAAGAGTCCATGTATTTTTACATTTATTATTTGTGTAATTTTGTATTTATTTTTGCATGATTTTTATTGTATTGATTCATTTTAAGGTATTAGACTTTAATAAAATTTTAAGGATGAGAGTTTTATTAACTTTGGGTCCATTTAAGATATTTGTTTTATTTTTCTTTAATTTTATTACATTTTTATAAATTAGTTGGGCGAGGGAATTTAATTAATGAGGTTATTTAAGTTAATTTTGTAGCTATTTTGATTTGAAGGATAAATACTTTTGAAAATGAGGGTAAGAGTAAAAAACTTTATGCTTTAAAGAGTTATAGTTAAAGGTGATTTTCAATTTGGAGACTGATTTTCAATTTTCATGTTTGAACAAATTTACGACATTTTTTTAGAGAGTAAAAAGAAGTTATAAGAATATTTTTAAATTAAAGAGATTTTTATTACATTGAAGTTTTTAAAATTGGGGGACAAATTGTATCATTACCTATTCAGTTATTATAGTTATTTTGCTATCTTTGTAGGTATTGGAGTATGTTACATTCTTTGTTTCCTTCCATCCATTTAATTTGTTAAATTTTCCATTCCCTCCATTTTAGAGAGAGACTATTTAATTTGTTATATTTTGGTTTTAATAGTTATTCTATTTTTTATTCCTTATTTTGAGTCATTTATTGACTATATTTAGTTTATTTATTATTGCTTTAGAGTTATTTATTTTGCTTATACTTTAGTTTGTTATTTTCTAATTTATAGTATTTGAGACTTAATTATTTTTTGTGTTAATTTTTATTATTTTACCGACATTTAGCGATATATTTACTTATTTTTAGTAGACTTAGGATTTTTAAAGAATGCATTGAAGAGTATTTTACATGGCTGTAACTCATTGCTTGCTCTAGAACATTCATAAAATATGAGATTTTGGAACTCTTTTTTAGTGTTTATCCATTTTTATCCCAGAAGATAAAGCAATTATTATTTTAATTAATGAAATTTATTTGTAAAGATTTTATGGATATTTTAATTATGGTTAATTTAAGCGATATTTACTATATTTTTATATTTTCTTTTGCTTTAGAAATGGAATTTATAATAGTTTTGTTGAGGATTTTAACTAATTTATAGTTTTAGTATTTTATTATTGAAATTTATTTAATTTTACTTGAAAAAGTTTATTAGACGATATACGATATATTTTAGTTTAATTTTAAATTTTTATTTAAGTATTTAATTTAGTTTTTATTTTATTTGTTATCTTGTTATTTTTCCTGTACTTGGCGGTACTTTTATGAAGTAATTTTAATATAGTAAATATTTTTTAAAAGTTTTAATTTTAATTTATTTAGTATTATTTGTGTGTTTTTCTTAGACCTTGTAGATAATTTCGCTATTATGTGCAGGCTAAAGTTAAGAGTTTTTACATTGTATTTTTGCTAAATTTTTCCGTTTGATGCCATCCGGCTAGGACTTTGTTAAGGCTAGTGCGATGAAGGAATCACTGTTTCGTAGTATATTCGTTAGGGACCTGAATTTTGTCGGATTTTCTTAAATACTTTTTTAGAGTTTCATTAGAGTGCTTATATAGTAATTCATTTCTCTATTGTAGTAACCTGTTATTTCGGGACATGTTTATCGACGCTTTACTCCCTCATATGAAAAGACGGGTTGATATTATGATAATTTGGTTATGGATCGACAATTCGGTAGGCTCTTTAGACGTTAATCGTGGGATATTAAATGATGGTTTAGTATCTTGTCCACTTATGCGATTAATGCGTGTAACTTAAATTTTAGATTTCAGTAAAAATAATAAAACAAGTAGTAAATCAAAAGATAAAAAGAGAGAGAAAATTAACATTTTTTAATTAAAAACAAACGGCAGTAATTAAATAAAATTAATGTTAAAATTTACTAATTTATATTATTATATTAAATATTAACTATTATAAAATAAGGAGATATTACGCAACTACTTAAATATTAAGTTTTAATCCAAAATTTATAATTAACACATGCGAGGTTTTAAAGTTTTTATTGATATTTTAGGATTTTAAAAAAGGGAACCCGAATTTAATTAAAGGAATGGCATTCACGAAATGTATTTTGCTTTTACCATATGTGTCGATAACTTGCCTTTGAGAGGCTTTCCATTATGGGTGGGATCTTAAAATTTTTGTTGTAAAGGAGGTTCTTGTCTGCTCTACTCTTAGTAGATTGAATTGGGTATGGGACCCTGTTTATTTGTGCCTATTTATTAGATATTTATATGCTCTTTGAAGGGGTATCCAATCCTTAACTTATAAGATCTTTTGGTTGTTTACTTTAGGTTCCCAATTGCTGAATTGAGGGATAGAGATGTTGTTGTCCTTTTCTAATTATTTGTGTAGATCGATAGAAAGTAACGGGCAACTAAAATTGATAAGAGGGTATATATTTCATGGCGATTTCATTGCTCTGTAAACTTTAACTGATTGATGCCTTTGATTGATAAGCATACACGATTGGCTTATTGTGTTGGAATTATGGCCGGTGTTTCATAAGGAGTCATTATGATTATATATAGCGAATTTGAGTTATTAACAGGAATGATTGCAGTTATCTCTATTCGCATCTTATGATATGCCCTTTTTGTTTTGATGTCCTGTTTTAAAGATATCTAAGGTTTGTATCTTTGCTAGGCGATATAGACATTATTCGAGATTTAATAAAATTGGCTTAATATCTTATATTGTTCTTTACTTCAGGCTGTTAGTTTTCACCTTGAAAAAAGTATTAATATTAAGGCTGCAAAGATTTGCTCCATTATTAACCTATCGTTAGCTCCCAGAGGATATTTTTATGCATCTAAAGCTACTCCTTTTCTGATCTTATTAGGTAGTGTTCTAACTCTGCACTTATTTCGATAGGAGGTTGATTGCCTTTGAAGATCAGATCCTTGTCTCGGGATATATATATTAGGTTTTAAGGTGTTCAAGAATGTTTTCGCGAGGACTTAGATATTTTAAGATCATGTGATGAACCTATGTAGATATTTATACATAATCCTATTATAAAATTATATAAGTGACTTTCCCTTATCTTGTAACCGCTATAACATATTACACGTGAGATCATTGTAATTTTAAGTTTTTTTTTTAAGCTAGCGCAGATGCTATTAGGCTTATGGTATTTGTTGTTATTCTGTTCATAGATTTTGTTTGTTTATGTTGTGCAAAGCCTAGGTACTAACATTTGACATTGAACATTGCTTAACTTTTTTATAAAAAAGTGTTAATTAATATTTATGCTGTTGTTGTTTATTTAATTTATTGATTTACTGCTTGTTTGTCTTATTTTACTTATGTTTAAAATTTATAATGATTTTATTTGTATCCCTTTTTCTCAATCTTTTTATTGGAAATTTAACTATTCCTAAGAAACAACAGGAATTAAAGACCTTTTTGAATTGATACAACTCTATCGCAACTAAGGAGAAAATTTACCTATCAAAAGCATATAGTAGTACCCTCATTGAATGATGCATGATTCAGTGGTTGAACTGATGTTAGATCCCGATTTGCTATCTCACTATCAGAAACGAACTTAAGTTACAGACCGAGATTCGTGTTAGCTGAATGAGTTTTCGCTGAAGACGCATGAACCTATCGAAAGTACGAAAAATATTCCAATAAAACTTACGGTTCTAAAGGGAAATCAATAGTAAGTTATGAACAACATTTTGTAACAGGCAAGTGAGAAATGAGAGTAATCGGGCGAAAGAATAATATGTTAGTAATGAACTATTATGAGAAGTTCCCTCTTACTATCAAAACTAAGTATCAATTAATCTTCAATGAAACATTAGGGATGATAGAAAAAGGTTATCATTTGCACTCCTCTACACGACCACTTGTTATTGAAAGTGCTAAGCGACTTGATGATTAAATTAGAATACAGGAGAAAAATGTGAAACGATAGCATTATTCGTAACCAAGCAGGTGAGAATTACAACAATATGGACTTGTAACGAAACATATCACAAGATGTGTTATTCTCCTAGTCAGATCATTGAATCTTTTTTATTTTTAATTTTTGATCACGTTATTAAAGAGATCTCGGCAACATTAGTGCAAATCGGTTTGAATGCTTAGGAAAGAGACCAATTTTATTTTAAAGAAATTACTGACTCTAGTGGTTGAAGCCTTCATGGTTCAATTAATGTTAAGTCGACTCTTTGATAGCTGAGACTACTATTATTTTTCATTTTTACTTAATGCTATAGCTTATCTCACTATACTATTATTAAATCAAGACGATGGGCTAAGTAGAGGCTCAACCCGAAGTGTAAATATTAATCATACCAGGGTTTGGTAACTCAATTCGTTTCTCATATTGTTAGTACTTACAGTAAGAAACCCGTGTTTGGGGCTATTAGCATGGTTTATGCGAGGGGTTCAATTGGTTTCCTTGGATTCCTAGTGTGAGCTCACCACATGTCTGTAGTTGAGTTAGATGCTGATACCAGAGCTTACTTTACTTCTGCTACTATGATTATTGTAATTCCAACAGGACTCAAGATCTGGGCGTTGATTAGCGACTATTTACGGAGGATCGATTAAATTAACAGTTCCAATGCTGTATGGCTTAGCATTCATATTACTGTTAACAGTTGGCGGCTTATCTGGAGTACTATTAGCTAATTCAGTATTAGACATTGCATTCCACGATACTTATTTTGTTATTGATCACTGTCACTCTTATCAATGGGAGCACTCTTTTCATTGTTTGCGGGTTATTATTATTGAAGTAAAAAAATCTTAGGATTAGCGTATAATGAATTATTAGCTCAAATTCAGTATTGAGTCCTGTTCATAGGAGTGATTTGCACTTTATTTGTAATGCATTTATTAGGATTGCTTGGGCTATTTCGAATAGTTCCCGATTATCCTGATGCGTTCTTTGGATGAAATTATGTTGCTTCTATAGGTTCTCTCATATCAGTTATCTCTTCAGCACTATTCATATATATCATATATGATCAATTAATGAATGGATTAGAAAATAAAGTAAATGGTAAGTCAATAACTTACCTCTCAAGCCCCGATCTAACATAATAAAATAGAATATTCCTTAATAACACAGTGAAAGCCGCATCACTTGATTGAGCTCTTAACACACCTCCTTCTGTTCATTCATTTAATACTTCACCTATTTTTTGTTCTTAATCCTCGATCACTTCTTACTTAAGCTATCTTTTCTTTCTTACACTCTTAGATGGAGAACTATTAACTTAAGCAATGATTAAATAATTAATAATATGAATAGACAAGATAACTAATGATTCAAGCTATCAATAACTAATTTAATTAAGATAACTAATAACTGAAGCAATGATTTTCTAATTTGATATGATAACTTATGATTAAAGCTATCAATTTTATTTTTTATTTCATATTTAACTTGATTTATTACTATTGAAGCCATCATTCCTGTCTGTCTTAATTTAGAATGATAACTACCTATTCAAGCTATCAACTTATTATTTTAATATTATATTAATATTATCAGTCAGTTTCATTAGTTCATTTGAATAATAATAATGAGTCAGTTTAACTATAGAGATTGAGATTAAGTTTTGTAATTATAATTAATTATTAGTTTAGATGATAAGTTACGATTCAAGCTATCAATAAGAATAAAATAAGAATTTAATTTAATAGAGTGATAAGTTACGATTCAAGCTATCAATAAGAATAAAATAAGAATAGTCAGTTTAATAAGAAAGATCAAAATGAAATTAAGTTATTTAATAATGAAAGCAAATAAGAAAATAAGAATTAGAGGTGATAAGTTGTTATTCAGGCTATCATCCTTAATTCATTAATATTAAATTTAAATAATCATTCATGTTATTAGTTACTACTCAAACTATGATCTCATTTCTTATTATAATAATATTAAGTAGAGACAAGATTAATTACTACTGAAGCAATCATTATTAGTTCTTAATTAACAATAATCTTATCTAAGATGATAAGTTACAATTCAAGCTGTCATTTCTATATTAAACTCAAAATTAAAACTTAAATTAATATTAATACTTTAACTATTATTACAATCTTTTGATTTCTTATTACTCAACCTATGGTCTTCTTACTCTATTAATACTAACTAATTATTGATTTAAAGAATTACCTATTAAATTAGTACTAAAGATTAAAATTAGCATATCTAACCTCATGTTACTAATAACTATTTTATTTTTATTAGTGTTTTCAACAATTACTGATAATTATGACTTAACATTCAAGTGACACCATCGTATTACTATTATTACTCTTTTTTTTATTTCTATTCTTACTATTTCTCTACAGTTCCCCTTACAATTAGCTGGTTTTAATTTATTAAACGAACAATTAAAAATAACATCATTTAATGAGGGAATCTTACTATTAATACTAACAATAACAATAATGATATTAATATTCAATGCAACCAGTGTAACAGGGATCAAATATTTGGATTATATAACGATTCCAATGAAAGAATATTCAATTTTAATTCTCTTTAATTTGATAGGACTATTATTATGACACTTAACAAATGATTTAATCTCATTGTTTGTGATAGTAGAGTTACAATCTTACAGTTTTTATTTAATTACTGCATTTAATAATGATTCATATTATTCAAGTAGAGCGGGGCTAACTTACTTATGAATAGCTGCTCTAGCCTCAATAATAATCCTTTTTGGTTGTGCTTCTCTCTACTCAGCTACTGGTCTCACTTATTTCGATGGTTTGTTTAGCTTATTATATAACGTTAACTTTTAACCCAATCTTAATGTAGGCTTTAGTAGTATGATACTAGGTATATGAATTAAAATAGGAACAGCTCCTATGCATAACTGACTTAATTAATATCTATTCAATAGTACCAACATATGTTACGGCTTGAGTGAGCATAATGGCTAAGATTAGTATCTTAACTCTCATCTTTAATTTAATATTAGAACTAGGGCTTGACTAAGTAGTAACCGACATAGTACCCTTAACTTCACCTCTATCAATGTTAATAGGTAGCATTGGTGGCATATTCCAAATTTAAAAATAATTTTGCCTTTAGTGGCCTATTGAATATAAGTTATTTCTTATTGCTCATTGAAACCCGTTCAATTGAAAGCTTAACTGCTTATCTTTTTTCTTTTATCAGTATGCCCTCACTCATGTTGCAATCTTTTTTCTCATTCTATTAATCGGTTATACCATTACTTCTAACGTTATTTCTTATTCGAATTGTAACGCCGCTATGACTAAGTACTCACCTATTGAATATGTCTATCAATTAAGAAATCTACTAAAACACAATGGGTTCTTAGCTATTGCTTTAATAATTTGTCTCTTCTAATTAATTGGCATTCCTCCACTAGTTGGCTTATATGGCAAAATAAAGATATTAATTGCATCTTTATCAAATGGGTAAGTTTGACTATCCCTAATGCTAATTATTTGTAGTTTAATAAGAACCGTCTATTATTTCTATATGATTAGATCGATCTGTTTTAATATCAATGAGACGGAGCCTTCAATAGTAAGTAATAAAGCAACAATCTGAAGTAAATCAGTAACTTATCTCTTATCTCTCATTTTATGAGTAATATTACTAAATGGTGGTTACTTTAATTCCTTAGTACAACATGCTCTAATTGGAGCTCTATCTCACCTTTCTCTCTAATGTTTTTCTTTTTAAGCATTAAGCTTTATTTCATCATTGTTCATTGCTTATGTTCCCTATTGTTACTTACTTACATTTGTTTTTTTGTTTTGTTAGGAAAAAGAGACGTGTATGCTGAGAAAACAGGCCCATTTGAGTGCGGCTTAACTAGTTTCCAACAGTCCAGAATTGCATTCACTGTGTATTTCATTTTGATAGCTATTCTTTTCTTACCGTTTGATATTGAGCTTTCAACTGTTTTACCTTATTATGCTGCAATAAGCTCATTAGAACACTATGCAGTTTGAGTACTATTTCTTTTCATTTTTTTTATATGAGTTTTCGGTTTTATTTTTTAAATTAACAAAAGAGCATTGCACATAGTGAAGACTCGTTGTTACAAGCCATCGTTCATTCATTAAGACCACTAGTCTTTCTTATACTTAATTGAGATTCTTACTGTCTTACATACTAATAAAACTATCCTTTTTTCTTTAATATAACTTTACTTAGGTATGATTTGAGTTATTAAGTAACTTAGAATAAGATGATCGTAATTTAAATAGGTAAAATGCTTGCTTGTGGTGCATTTCGTAAGACTTCATGTATCACCCTTCAACCTTGAATGATTCATATCGAGTATGAGCTTTGATAGTTTAATAGGTTAAAACTCTTGTCTCATATGCAAGTAATGATGCTTAAATTCCTTATATAACATCAATTAACTTTCGCTATATTCACTACTTATATCTATATATTATTATTATTAAATAATTCTCTTCAAACATGAGGGCTTCAATTACTTATTTATTTCACTATCTTTAATGACATATTTATTTTTAAAATAAAGGATTAAGTTACTAGTTCTTTACTCTGTTGTTTTAATTAATGTCATTATTTAATTTAGTTGAATTAAGCGATTAGTTACTAATCAAGCTATCAATTAGAATAATATGAAAAATAAGAGTCATTCCTAATTACTATTTGTATTAAATTATTAAAACAATTTTTACTTGGAGCAGATAGCTTTTTATTAAGGGATGGGCCGCCTAATTTTTTATTAAGGGAAAAAAAAGATAAAGTGTATAAAAGTATTTAAATCAATCAATATTCTCAAATAAAAAATAAAGTAATAAAAGTATTTCAATCATACAACAATTA
>Ga0157363_1002633_pt1 | contig 15932 bp, 5 predicted proteins | sample AttsexASBM1_FD_111477 | JGI IMG/M metagenome (GOLD analysis project Ga0157363, IMG submission 111477) | Fungus gardens microbial communities from leaf cutter ant in Ribeirão Preto, State of São Paulo, Brazil - Atta sexdens ASBM1 | ecosystem: Host-associated > Fungi > Mycelium > Unclassified ...
ATTTTCTTCATTTAATAATTAAAATCGTTTCGAGAGATTAATTCCAACGAAATATTAACGGTATTCACGAAATTGAAACGACCATTGCGACAGCAATGAGTGCACTGGCGAGGAATGAAGTGAGGCTGGGAAAGATCAAAGATCCTTTTTCGAGATTACAACAGATGCACGAAAGATTAAGATTTCCTTGTACTGAGTTTACTTGTGTACTTGTAAAGAAGTGGCTTCCGAACGAAGGCGAGCTGTTGAAAACAGCGCATATTATGTCCGCGAGGAGGTGGAGATAAACGCGCTGCTTTCGTTATTTCTTCTTATCTCTCATTCTCTTATCGGCGTCTGTTTATCTCGAGAATACAAATCTTCCTGCGAGAAAACATCGTCCTTCCTTGCGTTCTTTTTTCTCGCCGTCTTGGCAAACGCGCGAGTTTCGTTATGGATCATCGAGAAAGAAGCACAATGCACATTGTGCATTGTCAGAGTATCAAAAGATTTGTGCCACCGTCAGCTATATCAAAACGGACGTAGCGGACTTGGGACTGTTCTCGCTTAACGTTTCTAAAAGTACATTGATTCTGTCAGCCAAATATGAAACCGTTTCCTCTGTTTCTTACGGAAAGATACGTGATCTGATTTCTCAGAACGATTTTAATATTGCGTTGAATTTTCAGTAGGATTCAAGTCGTTTTGCATCTTGCTAAAAACTCGAGGATGATTATATCTTTTTCTGAAGTGCAGTTTCTCGTATTATTCATTCCTTCGTTTCATTTTCTTGTACTTCACGTCATATGTTCTCTGATAATTTTTTTTATTACCAAAACGATTACTTTTTCTTTATTTTAATAAAAGAAATATCGTAAATTTATTTGTATTGCGTGCATCGTGCTTCAATTTTTGGCAACTATACGTATTAATAATTTTACAGATTCCATCTTTTATTTTCAATAAGATATAAGAAGTTATATAATTTTTTAATAATTTTAATATAAACATATTTGTATATGACTAAAAAAGCATATGTTCTATAAGTTATTTATTCTTTTCTAATTCTTTTTAATATTTTTCTCAATAAGATTTTTTCATATATCACATGACGTGCACAGAGACACATTTTGAAACACTAATATTTCTAAGTTCTATTTCAATTAAAAGCATTCTTTATTGGAAATATCATAAAAATGATATATTATGTATTATATTTTTTATAAAATAGCTTTTATTGTAAATATTATTATTGTAAATATTTATCGTGTATTACGTTTAATCAATACTACAAGATCTGCTGTTTGTTTCCTCTGCTTCTGTTTTTCTTGACGATCACTAAAAGCTTTAGGGATCAACGCCCTTCTATCTTTTATCGTAAAACAAGTTATAAGAAGAAATTCTTCTTTTATATAAGATATATTTCTGAAATGCTATTACTCTGGATTTTGTCTCCACTGAAAGCTTTAGAAGATTATCACTCTTTTATTTCGAAATGAAACTTCGACAAGAATTCAATTATATGTGCATTTATCCTACGAAATCACATTTCACAAAAAAATTTTATCACAGAATTTTTTTATATGATCAAGATCTTGTAAGATTAAAACAGAACTCCTTTAAACTCCGTAATGACAATAAAATACAATTGTATCTCTTTTGCACATCCTCACGATAGGCTCATTCAAGCGACAATATGTCTAATAGATAAGTAAAGTTTAATTATTTTAACGGTAAACTAAAGTTATACTCTTCATCTTTTCTGTACATCGCTGTACGATTAGATAGATTCTAGAATTGGTGCAATCGAGTGAGATCTGAACGTCGCGTGAGAGTTACGCTCAAGTAGTTGAATGGATAATGTCATGAAGAAACACGGCCTCCTCTCCTTCGAGTTTCTCGCCGAGTTTTCGGTACATCTGCTAAGCGCATTACAGGATAAAGAGGAGTTTCTCATCTTACTGATGTTCGTCGAGCGTACGCTTTACAAGGGATTTCTTCGCCCTTACGCCTCAGTCGTATTACATATTACACACCACTTCCTTATAATTAATAACCTATTTTATGACACATTGCCGTAAGTCCGAACACAAACAGTTTTTCTTGTTCTTTAAGATTTTTATCAAGCTTTCAAAAGAGTAAAATTGTTTTTATCATTAATATTGCTTCAACTTTCTTCAACGAGTATTTTATTTCCGATAGTTCACGCGATAATAAATTTGATGAATTGAAAAGTTCAGAAATATTACTTATGAAATAATTAATAAAAATCTTTTTACGACAGTTTTCATTTCAGAATATCTGACGCGTTTATTATTCACATCGAAGACTGAGAAAAGCTTTTCGCGAAGTACCTTTTCGTTGATAAATCAGACATTTTCCGAAAAGCGCGACAAAGTACTCGGGACATCCATTTCGTCGAATTCATCGGATGGTAGAGAGCCGTGGAAAAGATGTTTTCTGGTGGCACATTCCCGAGCGGGCGTCGTGTGATAAAACGCACAATATTTCCCTATCACGTAAATGTGGCCGACTGGAATAAATTAAGCGTCCTCGCAAATTTTCGGAAATGCCGGCGGAGGGTCATGTGAAATAATGAAGAGCTACAGCAACATTAACATTCTATATTGCCAGAAAGAGAAAGGCGGCTGTCGTAACCGCACTGCGTGTGGTTAGCGCGTGCTGTATCCGGAAATAGCAGAGAGCGAAAAACGTGCTCGTGCAGCTCAACCGTGAATAATCACCGTGCAAATCCCTCACGATTTATACCTTGTTTCGTATTCCCGCCGTCCTTTGCGCGACAAGTAGGTCCATTCAAGTTTGATAAGTAACTACCAGACTTGTTATGATAACTTGCTCTACCTTCGTTGGAACGGCAAAAAGCAATGTACATAAAGTTCACATATAAAAGCCTAGTAAAAGAAGAATTAACAATAAGAAAAAAATTGTTCATTTTGTCTATCAAATGTTTCAGGCAAATGAGAGAAATGATAAACATAAAAAATAATAAATCTTCGTTTCAAATTAATTTCAGATATTAAAGATGATTTCTCAATCTTAATCTTCCATCGGTAATGTGACATTTTCATCCTCTGTTTATAATCTGAGTCTTCGAATTTCCGTGCAGATTTTTTATATTGATCCGGACTATACAAAAATTTAAAAAAATTGTTACATACTTGTAAAAGTTTTAACAACAAATTTTTACTATTATGGTTGGATTTATATTTCATTCAAAGTAATTGATATCCAATAATCGTCACATTAACCAAAACGCTTGCCTTTGCAAATTTATATTTTTCAAATTGAAAAGTGAGTGACTGTCATTTTAGGTTATTTTAAATCAATTTTTTGACGAAAAACATCATTCTAATTCTTATACCTACTGCCATTATTGAGAAAATCCTTCGTAAAAATTAGAAGACGCAAATGTACGAGTTATCGCCATGTCGCCATAATGGTTTACCCAATAATCGTTATAGGTATGTCCCACAAATACGTGTTTAACTATCGCGTACACGACCGATGGAATAATTCAAACACATAAATTAATATATATATATTTTTTTAAATTATATATTTTATAATTTTTTATAAAATATATAATATATATAATATATATATTTTTATAATTTTTTTTTTTCAGAACTATCATTAAATTTTCAATAAATATTAATAGCTGTTTCAACAGAAAAGAATTGTAATTGTTAGCTTTTATTCGAATAGCGCCGATTTCTGTTCTAGATGTACCAATTATCGACATAGAAATAATCCAGTGATCGACATCCTTTATTTACTTGCGTATCTACTTATTAACTCGATTGTGCCTATGACGATTATTGGTCCTTCACGGAAAAAACACAGCTGAAAACTTCAGCAAATCTACAGTCGTAATATACAGACAGTCAATTTTCTATGTTACAATAGCAAAGTTGACAGCTGAATAACATTTGCGATTTGTTAAACCATCAAATCTTCTTAGTTATCGACGTTGAATTCGCGTAGTAAATTAGGTTTGCCGTATCACCCAATTAATTTTTTTCTTAGAGTGTTTTTTCCTAGTGCTAGACTGTCTAGATAATAACAATTACGGATCTAATTTTTTAATTTGGATTTTGGATACATTATTATTTGATTTACAAGAATTTTTTTTAATCCACCTAGTCCCAGTAATTGATAGATATAGCGATTACTCGAACGATTATTACTTCGAATCGATTATTACTAGCGAATCAGTGCTTATCACGTAAAAAAAAAAAACTTATGAAATTTGTATAGTGTACGAAACAATAATTTATGATGGTGTACGTAAAACTGCGATCTCGATATATAATTTGAAGCTCAATTTACTCATGCAAATTGCAAATACTCCAAAATCACATGAGATGTCAAACAGTGTCTCTTAATCTCACAAGCATTTGATCGAAATCACGCATAGACTCGGTTGCTGCATATATTCGATTTAATCAATAGTAAATTCATATATTTACGAGTTTCATAATGTATGTAACACAACATTGTAAATATTTCCTTAGAACCAATAAAAATATCAGCAAGCCTCACGACAGAAAGCACTAAAATACATCTTCAATACGTGAACTTACTGATATTCTGATTTCTGGGTCAACTATCTTATATTTTATTTTTTTACTTATATTTTATTCATATTTTACATATTTAAATTTATCTATCAGAATTCACGATCTAAAAATATACTGTGCCTTTAAAGTCCATCATTGCTGGCGAAAGATGTAATTTTTATAAATATACATTTCAATGCTATAAACAAATAAAAAGATTTAAAAGATTTTACTGCATTAATTACTACATCGATATTTGTAATGTTTTTCATATGTATGATATTCGCAGAATTTTAATATTTTATACAGAGTGTACACGATAAATGCCTCCGGCATTTTAAAGTAACAAGAAATAAAAATAAATATGAACACATATTTATATTCTCGATATTTTATTATAAAGAAGAGTTAAAAAAGTTTTTTTTTTTAATAAAAAATTACTAAACTTTCACAGGAATACCTTTAGTGACACGAAGGATATTGAGAAGGGAATATTCCGCTTTACGCCAAGTGTGCTGAAGTATGTCATTAATTATAATGCCAATGGTTACAATTTGGTTGCACAAAATACTCACGTTCAGTATGTACTTTGATGAAGTAAACTATGAACGGTATTCATAGTCGGACCTTATATTAAAGACCATCTTAAGTACAGTCTTAAGTTGTCATGAACTAATCAGAGATCCGTATTAGCACATCTTAAAATAAGAACAATCTTAAAATAAGAACGGACTATGAATACAGACAGAAAAAGTATAGAATGATATAGAGGAGAACAAAGTAGCCAGAATCCTTTCTGTCATGTGAAAGTTTAGTAATTTTTTGTAAGAAATTTTTTTAATTGTTCTTTAATAAAATACTTAGAAATCTGTGTGTTTATTTTTATTTCTCATCATTTAAAAATACCGAAGAGATATCATGTACCCATATATATTTTGTATTTTGATTGTGCTGAAAAATTTTATCAATCAATAAAGGGTTCAAGAATTTTAATAATAAAGAATATCTTCTCAAAGAATATTGTCTCTTTGTGGGTACAAAGCTATAAAATTTTCCAAATAAATTCCAAGAGCACATATTGAATTCATACAAATATGTATATATAAAATAATATTTCTTCTTTTGTACAATAGAAGTTATCTTTAAAAGCCAATATAACTTCGAAATTTCTAGCGAAACTTGATATACCTTTACGTAATTGTTTGAGTTTGGAAATGCAGCTTTGTATATGTATGAAAGATTTCCACTTCTGTCGCAGAGCGGAAACCACTAAACGAGAAGGTACGGAAATGGACTGAAAGCAGAAAGGGGACACCATTTGGTCATGACAATCCGAGTTCAAAATTATTAATCCATAGTGCACATTCTGATCCAAAGTCTCTTGGCTATAAGGGAACTTCGTTTCGCTTTGATAAGTGTCGACGGAATCTTCTCCCTTTCAGAGTAGATGAAAAAGAAAGACTATAATGATGACATACGTGCACGTAAAGGACGTACTCACCGTTGAGAACATGAACCGCGACGGTGGTCTTGGCTTTGCCGGGCACCATGCAGCTATAGTTCCCTGCGTGTCTGGGACTGGCTCTCTCCACGATGAGAGTACTGACGATCACAAGGACCTCCTTGCCCGCCGAGATCTCTGTAGTTCTGTTCTCGCTAGAAACGAGATCGAGCCGTGAGTTTCTATCCATATTTTTCTTTCTTGTCTAAGTTACATATCACATTGATACACAAACTCTAATCAAATATACAGAATGTTTTTATATTTCTTTGACTACGAATTCTTTAATATGAAATCTATTTTTAATTATAAAAAGTCGATACACATAAAAATTTTTCTTAATACATTTTATTACAAAGATTAAATAAATTTATATAAGATAAATAAGATAAATAAAATTTTCTTTCTCTAAAAGTATTTTCTTTTTCTCTAATCCTTGAATTAAAATTTTCAATTAAATTCTAAAATGTTACATTTTAAGCATCTTTTTAATTTTCAAGTTAAAACATAATATTCTAGTAAATAATTAAAATTATATTTCACATTACTATTTCTATGAACATATAATTTGAAAAAGACAATTTTTTATATATTATATTAAGTGGAGCAAAAGTTCGGACTTACAAACTTTAAAATTCGAGAAGCTGTAATTTCATTAATTAAAAATGAACGAAATTTAAATGAAAATAAGTTAAAAATGTTATATTCTAAATTAAATACAAGATTTCAATATCTATTCTCTCCTAAAAAGTAACTTTTAATGATTTATAAATTTAATTCTTTTTATTCGTAAATCATCTTGACATTTTTATTAAAAAAAATATATTATATACAGTACTTTCTATGTATATAAACTTACAAAAATAAAAATGCTCAGAACACTCTATATATTTACGTTATCGTCAAGTAACTACGAAGAAGAGAAACGGAGATGATTTCGTTGAGTGAACGTATTATAGAATGCGGTTGGAGAAATTGCTAATCTGCTGCATACTGATTTAGACCAGACGTTACCTGCCGATTTAATTAAGAAACTCATTTCAGGATCGAGCGATAAATTTATCGCTCGAGAGCATATATTCGAATAGAATTTATATTTTACAGACAAATATAATTGACAGATAGCTTAAATTTTGTTTTCCTACAACACTTGGAATATCTTGAAACGCATAAAGATGTTTATTTTTTCATGCATAAAAGATTTCTAAAATTTGGTTTTTTACTTATACTAATCATAATTGACTACACAAAAAGATTGTTCTTTAAAATTTCAAAATCTTCATCAACTTTACAAGTATAATTGAACATTTATGTCTGTTTATATGATATTTCTGAATTTAATGAACAAGCTACAGGTTCATATTTTATAAATGGAATTGAAACAATATATACAGTTTAGCTAGAAATGCTTTATTACAAAGTTATAAATAAATATTGAAACGGAATATAAAATAGGAAACAACGGATTTTCTATTGCACAGAATATGAAAATACACATTCCCTGCATGGAAAGGTCGAATATGTTTATCTCGCGTGTATATTCGCATCATATTTACTATCTCTAAATGTATCATTTCGACCTATGCGTGAATATGATATTCAGCGAGACAAGCTACGCTCGAGAAGAATAGGTGTTAGATTTCTATCGTCGTGAAATAACAAAAATGCCAATATTATACCAAAATATATCATATTTCATCATATTTCATATAATAAATAATCATTAAAATGTTTTATATTTGTTTGCAATAAAGTACTTCTAAACTTCATATAATATTTTCTTCTACTTTCATTTGTAAAATATATGTAACTGCTTCCGCAATTTGTTCGTTAAATTCCGAGATATCCTGTATATAAAAGTAAAAATAAATATATAAAAATTCTTAAAATTCTATTTAAAAAAAAATGATATACAAAAGAACTTAGAAATCTTTTTCCAAGACTGATATCAAACATTATTACAACAACACTGTATCGTTCAAACGTATATCTCACACTTTTCTTCGTAAATTCGATATCAAGCTGTCGATATGAAGTGTTTATAGAGTACACAAAGATGTTCGCTTCTACGTGTGGGGGAGAAATTGTAGGACTGTAAAGTGGGGTACGATCGTGTTTGCGCCGAGCGTGAATATTCGCCTATATTCCAAGCGTGTATTTTAACGCCTTACTGCTCCGAGTTTCTAACAGAAAATCTATGAAGATTATTATTTTTAGTATATGAATAAAGTATTTCAATATTTTATTTTTACAAAATTGCATTAATAAAAGAATCTATATCCAGATATATGTATAGTCTATACGAAAAAATAAAAAATACATATTTTCGAACAATTTTTATAAATGTCCTTTTTTTAATTTACGATCAAAAATAAGAATAATATAATATGATCTTTTAGCTTATGTACGAAAATAGTATAAAATTTTTAGATTATCCCAATTATCATTGTCGAAAAGGAACAAAAAGCAGAATATGAAAGATTAATGGTAGAATAAGAAAATGGTGGAATAAGAATTTTTCGCTTTTTTTGGAAAATGTAGATTTTTAACAAATCTCGCGGAAGCACTCATCTATGTCACAATTCAATAATTAAAAATCTTTTATATCAGAACTGTAGTAGAATCATTCGGGAAAACCTACAAAAAAGTCTCTTTTCGTAAGACTGAGCAGAGTATCGTGTTTCCGATTATGATAAAGAAACTTGCGAAGATATTTTTTTTTATTAATAACGTATTTTATATTAAATCCATATTAAAATATTTTATAAGAAACCCAGATTTAAACCAAATACTATAGTATAAGAATATTTTCGAGATTTCTAATAAAAGACTTTTATAAATTTTAATTGTCACACACATAAAAAAAATTCATAGTTATTTTCACACAATCTTCTTGAATATAGCACTATTAAATACAAAGATTATAAAAATATAAGATGTTATTTATAAAAAAAATTCATATATATTCATATAAATAATAAAAAAATGATACAAAGGATGGAGAAGAGAATGAATATTTATAGATAGATACTTATAGATTTTTGAAGAGATACAGATAGCATTTTTAAATCATAAATACGTTACTAAATAGTCTAGGGAAAACTTATTTTCTGGAATAATACAATCTAAATAAAAAAAGCGATAGAGATCGCAACTATCCCAAATTGAAAACAAACGGTCGCAATATGCTATGATGGTTTATTCCAAGCACTTACCTAATATCTTCTGTAAGCGTCTCGTCTCCTCTAGTCCAAACGACGGACTCGTTGAGCGACTCGAGCACGTCCCTCGCCTCACACCTAAGCCTGAGGACACTGCCTGCCTTTAGATGCCTTTCCTTGGAAACTATACGTCCAGAATCATCGCTGATCGTCAGAGTTGGCGCTATGACACAGAACATAAGCAGTCAGCATTGATTGTTGATTAGAAATGTATTCTAATTGCTCGGTTAAAGGGTAATTCAAATAAATTTCAATTTGAATTCTGATAAAATATTCATATAGTAAACGTGACTGCTTTTTAACAAGCAACGTTTGCATATAGTTAATAAATATGTATGTATCCTTTTAGTTAATATTTTGTAATTTGGACTTAAACAAATTCAATTAAAAAGAAAAAGTGTACAATTTTTATTTAACAATTAAAGGATGTAAACTTCCGTTATACTGCCAAAGGCATCGCCATCTCTGAAGAAAACACCTGTGAAGTTATTATTTTTCTGAAAAATGAGAATAACTTGACCGGAGGAATTAAGTATATTTTTCTATTCAAATAACAGCGCAAGTGCAAAATACATCTAATAAATGTCGGCTATAGTTGTAATAGAAACATGATACATATATCGATCTCATTCATATAGACAAATGTGAAAAAGAGAAAAATTCATTGTAACTCTATGCTTTTCACCCGGAAATTCTTTACTAAAAGAAGAAAGATGTGGTGCATAACACCTGGCATATAACATCTACTTCCATTTCAGTTAGACGAACGCGAAAGCAAAACGCATCGACCTGCGGTTACATCATCCATATCGATAAAAGCTGCATCGGCAAAAAGCTTTCTCTCCAATGCACTGGACGGCCGCTTGCGCACGAATTTTCGAGGGAATTGGGAACGGATTATTCGTGACCAGATGCGTAAACGCGTCTCGAAAACGTGCGCCGACTTTTCTCTCGGTTTGCGAAGAATCGGCACGTTTACGAAAATAGTCTCGCAAACGAAAGAATTGCAAACGAATCTGTAGTTAAAATTCAGTATACCCGTCCAACAACGATTCTCATGTTGACTGCTATGAAAATTTGATGATCACTCTCGATATGTTTTTCATTTTTTTTTTCCAATCATTCGTTTCGTCTATACATGTTATCAACTTTTGTAAATAGCAATTGATAGCATTATGTATTTGAATGTAATTTTATAATCAATTCTATGTTTCAAAGATTTTTAAGAAATTAATAATTTAATGATATATTATAATTTAATATTTTAAGGATTATAATTTATTAATTTATTAATTTATTAATTTTTCGAACATCTCCGCCGGACATCGAAAATCGTAAAATTCATGTAACTTCAATATTTTACAATAATTTAACTTATTTGATTATTTTTTTTATTTCTATAATATATTTTATTATGTTTATTTAAATAAATTTGTTATATTTTAATTGTATTTATTAATTTTATTTTGATTAAATTTACATTATGATGCAACAAAAATCAAATAAAATTTAATACCAACCAATATGTTATTACGATTTTTAGAATTTTCGTCTTAATATAACGTTCTCAATAAAATACATTACAAATCTTTATATTCTTACATATCGAATTATATTAATCATTGTATTAAAAATTAAATCAAACGTAGACTAATTATTGTACAATATAAATTAATCATAAAATTTTTACTCGCATACGAATTTAAGCTCGAGATTAACTTAATATATTTATCAGAAATAGGGTAAAAATTCGAATTTTTATTCAAATGAATAAGAGAAAATCTTTCAACTATTTGTTATAACTTCACAATGAAAAATAATAAGAATTTTCGATAGAGTTTTCTCTTTTTCATTTAAATGAACGAGAATTCTTTGAATATATAACACAAAGATACATTTTTAAGGATGAATAATCTTTAAGGATTAATAGCCTACTTATTGTTAGTTAATTCAAGGAATCTTTAATTTTGCATTCTCTCCATATTAATATCATGTTATCAATATTAATTAAAATACTAACAAAATGAAATGAGACGAATATGAAGAGCTCAATGATTAAAATCCAAAGTTTCAGATGATTGAATCATTTATCAAGTGAAGATAACTTACGATTGCTTACGTAAGTATGAGTTACAGTAGGATGCTTTTAACGCACTTGCTGAAACACTCGGGCAATCCCTTGATTAATGTTCGCAATACCGAGGATGCGACACGACGAAACCACTTAGGGTGAAATGAAGCTGTCAAGCAAGAGACTCAACTCAATACATGAGCCTTTGTGCCGGTAAAAGCGAGAATTCGAAAGTTAAAGGGACTCGGTGGAATGGGCTTTAACTACCTGATGCACTTTGGGGTCCAGATGGACCTTATGCTGAACATGACATTCTCATAATTTTGAATATTCTTATACAGAATTTCAAAAGAATTTACTTACTCGAATGTTTACAAATTGGATATAAATATATAATATAATATACTTTTAAAGTTAAAATTCAATTTACTTATAAAACAATCTTAGAAATTAAAAATTTCTAAATTTCTAAATTTTTATTTAAATTTAATTTAAATTTGATTTAAAAATAATCAAATGTGAAAAATATAAGAAAAGTAAAAGATAAGATAATTTAAAAATGTCATAATTTTGTGTAAATTCAAAAATCTCACGATTTGTAGTTTCAATGATTGAATGTATGTGATTGAAAATATACAAATCAAATGTATACAGAAAAATTTATAGGATAGACCGAGACGAATTGGATAAATGTAAATTTTGAGACAGTTAGTCGATATTTGTCATTGATTTTATTATTTTTTTAATTCAAACGAGCTGTTTTCGAAACAAAAAAGTAATAAAATTATCGACAAATATCAACTGTCTCAAAATTTAATCCGATTCACCCTGTGATCCAATTCGCTTCGGCCTATTCTATACATACAATTCATAAATTTAATAACACTAAAATTTTAAATAGTAAATATAAAAATAAAAATTTTTTAATAACTATTATCTTAGGAAAAGATATTACTGTAAAATACATTTAGCAAGTACGTTCGATGCTAATATTATTAGGAGATATGATGGGTGCTTTCACACAAATGGATTATTTAAATAAGCAGGATAGATAATTCATCATGCAATGAGCACTTAACAAACACTCCTCTAATTGATCACAATATATCGTGGATAAAAAATGTGGATAAAAAAATAATAATATTATAATAATAAAATGATATAATATAATTATTGTAAATGCAACCATCGCGAACTTGCTAAAAATTTAATAATCGCACCTTTCTTACAAAGAAAATATAAAATATTTATTGGCAATTTTAAATTTTGATTATTTCATAACTAATAATAATATTTTTATAATTGTTTAAATGTTTAATCATTAATTAATATAAAAATTGTCAATATATATATATATATATATATATATGTGACAAATTTTTAATAAGACTTTTATTTTATACTTTAAGAAATAAAGAAATATAGAATATAAATTATTATTTTAAAAATATATAAATAGTATGTTTAAATAATATATTTTAATATATTTATATTAATACTTTAATATCATATGGTATACTGTTATTCTTGAAGGTAGCCTTCGTATCTCTTAAGAAAAATAAAGCTGGCAATATAAATAGATTTCTTAATCTCTTACGAAAATGATCAGAATTGTTTATCATCGAGTTTGATGGGCTTTGGATTGTGAAGCATAAAAAAGATTACTTTTTTTTATTAGCTTATTTCAAAATTTAGGAGTCAAAATAATTTCTGGGAGTGAAAATAAATAAAAAATTTCAACATTTTCAAAAAATATGAACGTACCGTTATTAAAAGTATAAAATATAAAACTTTCTTATATGAAATATTTTTCCGTATATCTCATAATTTCAAAAATATTCTCTGAAAACGAAAAATTATTTTCGAGGGGTTGTTTCGACTCTTCAATCTTAAAATAAGCAGCAGATAAAAAAATATGAGTTTAATATTTTTTTATGCTTTACAACTCTACAATACTTAAAGCCTATCAAAATTGGTATATTCCGACAACTGTATATTATGAATTTAACGGATCTAAATTAAAGATAGATTCATGAAGAAACTCTTCCTCTACTTTGGTAATCATAAATTATCTATATGAATTATTCAGCATTTTTTTTAAACATGATGATATCTGTAATGACCAAGTAATTACATCTCTATTCATGCATCTAATGCGCGGATTCAAATTTCGATTAACGTTCACACACCGTGTTCCGGATTCAGTCTGGCAAAATAATCTCCGTGCGAACGACGGCTGTCATTCTCACTCGCCATTGGAAACTACCATTCGCGGCCGCTCACGACTTCTTTTTTAAGCTTAAGTAATTACGTAATATCTTGCTGTCGTTGACATTTTCTAATTCGCTCGACGTTAAAAGCTTCGCGGGATATTGACAGTTCGGTTTGCGCGTGAACGTTTTCGGGAAAATCTTTTCTTCTGATGAGAACAGACGCTGCGGAATTCGATGGAGAATTTAATCCAGTCCCAAACGGAATTGAGAGAGAAAAAGATTGAGAGAGAAGAAAAGAATAAGAAAGATAGAGAAAGATAAAAGGAGAAGAGAGAGATCGGCAGAAGAACTGCGCGTCTGTAATTTCTTTTGGCGGATCATTTTTTAAGCTCCTTTGGGACGAATAGTTAGAGAGGGAAAGAGCGACGAATGCAGAGGTGGGCAATCGGTCGTTTGCTCCCTGAGGAAAATGCCGAAGTCGAAGTTGCCAGAAGGATAGTATTATTTAAATTGGATTCCGCGATTCTCCGCGCGACTTCGATCTACCATCCGCACTCGAACTTCGTCACTTTTTCGTTCCCACGAGTTTACGCGCCGCTTATTAAAATCCCTCATGGCAGGGATGGAGACGATTTCAGAGAGACATTGGGGAAGTGCAGCCGCCAGTACCTTAAAGTTTATCTGAAACTTTGTGTTGCGAGAAGTCTAAAAGATGTCAAAAAGATGTCATAATCTTTTAGCGAGCTTTAAAAGAATTTTTATATATTTTTCTATTTATCAAATCAGAAAAAAATTATCTTTTTAGCTTCCAGTCTTTCATACAAAAATTATTTTATTGATAAAAAAAGCTATTAATCAATCATATTTAATAAAAACTTAAATATATATTACAAAAAATAAAAATAGTTTTAAAAAATTTGTGTGGAACTCTCATCAATCTGATTAAGTGTGCATTGAAACGCATGAGCTCCAAAAATGTTTACTACACAATGTCGTCTATTTCAATCAAATAGAACCGAGAACTTTATTTTCTAGATGCAGCTGCGATATGTTGAAAAAATATAAATGGCACCAGTGAAAAACTGAGATATTAAATCATTGCGGATTTCATGTTAAACTATCCAATAAATACTAGGACAAATAGTTCTAGTATAGTTAATTTTCATCTATGCCTTCAACGTAATTAAATTTGCGCCAATTCATTAAACAGAATAGATTTTGACAAATTGTTCGTATATCTGGCACAAGTATTCGCCATTCCTGATTCCTTTTTCACGCTTGCTGTATTTTTATTTTAGACAAAATGAAAATTATGAAATATCGTTGTTCAATATCGCTTATTTTAAGTAAAATTTCATTAGCTATTTTTTAATGCTTTTGTTTCAGTGATTTCCACGCAATTGGTTATCAAGTAAAATGCATATTTTTAATACACATTTTTTGATTCATCTGCTTTCTCTCTTTTATAACTTCTTTCATATAAACGTTGTTTAAAAAAATGTTTAAAAAAAATTCATAAAAATTTAAAGAGTCTTTGCAAAAAAAACAAGTATTCATAAAAAGTATTAAAGATTAAAATTAAACTTATATACGCATAATATACTTAAACTTATATGCATATACGTATATATGTGCATATATATATATATATATATATATATATATATATACATACATATATTTATAACAAGTAAGCTTACTGTAAATATAGAAAATGTGTGAATATTTTATAAGCCTATAATAAAATTAAAAATCAATTAATTATAAAATTTTTAATATTTATTTGTATTTAATGCAGAATGCATTTTGTAACAGACATGTATTTACAGATTAACTTGACTTCACCGATAAGTAAACTCTATAAAAATTAGCAAAATTACATTGCTCATCTCAGATATGATGATATTAATTACAGTATATTAATTAAAACACGTTAGCAACAAAATTTCAAAAATAAACTTTGCAGTATAGAAAGAAGTACAAATTTATAAAAAACAATTGTTTAACAAAATTATTCAAGCAGTATGTGCTGTATAAATTGTATAATTTATGAAATATTGAATAATTCTAAAGGAAAACTGTAATATCCTCTTTAAAAAAAATTTCTTGCAGAAAACAAATCATTTTCAATGAACGCTTTAATAAATCACTTGATATTTTATGAAGATGCAAACATCATCGCGACTTGCATAATATAAAAGATAGAGTCATATATACATACACATGTATATATATACATATATATATATATATTTCATATATATATATAATACACACACACACACACACACACACACACACACACACACACACACACACACACACACACACACACACACACACACACACACAAACACACACACACAC
>Ga0157363_1002634_pt1 | contig 15928 bp, 10 predicted proteins | sample AttsexASBM1_FD_111477 | JGI IMG/M metagenome (GOLD analysis project Ga0157363, IMG submission 111477) | Fungus gardens microbial communities from leaf cutter ant in Ribeirão Preto, State of São Paulo, Brazil - Atta sexdens ASBM1 | ecosystem: Host-associated > Fungi > Mycelium > Unclassified ...
AATAAAATGTAAAAAAATAAAATGGGACGTCGCATTTGCTATTGATATTATTTTGTTATAAAAATATAACTTTCGATCGTATATAATTTCAATTATATCTACACAAATCTGCACAATGACAAGCACGTTCTCAAGGGTCTTTTCCATAATCATCGTTCGCACGAGAGAATGAGCGTGTTTCTCGTTGTACAGAGCAGGTCGCGCAGGTCCCGCACCGGGCTATGCAACGAGCATTAATTAAATCGAGCAGGTCGTGTAGAAGAGAGAAAGAGAGAGAGAAGGTCGGCATCCCTTTGAGCTTGTGGCAGTCACTATCGCAAATTAAAGTCCGGTTTGGCGCGCGTGAAAATAATTCCGTGCGCGCGCGGGCGGATTCCACGCGCTCGACCGGGTCTCGATTCGGAATATTTATTCGGCGAGCCGGATTTATCGTTACCTCTCACTTCCCCGTTCTGCCCCCATCGCTCGGATGTATGTGTATCGCTCGAATATCGCAATCCTGTATGGGAATGCAGGCCCGTGGACACGTACTTGGGATAATCCTCTCGAAAATATCAAAGGATGCCCGAACGCGCCCCCGATTCTTTCGCAATTTCAACGGCATGCGGTGCAATGCCGTCCTTTGATTCGCTATTATCATGAAATAGCGCGCACGATCTTTTGTTCAACAACAAATGAATTAATTTCGTTGTCTCTCAAATATTCGAGTGACCAACTCACGAGTGATTGTAATTGTTATTAATCTTACGATAATTTTTCCTTTGCTTAAAATAATAACTCAATCTTTTTTATTTACTGTAAGTTAATCGTTTGTTTGACTGACATTTTTCTCATGGAAAAATCTATTTGTTGATAAATAAAATTATAAATTCTTTTTTTACAATTAAGATTTAAATGCAATTATATAGGGTCAAACAATGTTATGTAAAAAATGCAAAAATTGCAGTTTTGTTATCGATTTGTAACAACATTTGCTTTATATGAAAATTTTATAATTTATAAAAAAAGCTTTAATCCCCCGTATAGAGTTGATAAAAAGAACAATATTGTATTTTTAGAAATAATTTCTAGAAATTTTAAATAAGTAAACAGTTCTTGTAAAAATTTTATATGTATATGTGCGATTGATGTAATATAATAGTATATGTGATGATGCGCTGATGTTTCGCAAATCATATACATGTATACTGAGAAAAGATGCTTAAAAATTTATTTGTGAGATATAATATTCATTTCATGAAATAAATATTATCTCTCACAAATAAATTTAATTAAATACAGCGAAATTTTATTTCTAGCAAATAAGCGTCTATTTTAATTTTTATAATTAACTCTTAACCTGCAGAAAACATTAGTTACACACATAATCGGACAATTCGGACCTCTAAGACCCCCTATTATTCTTCAGATAAACTTTGAAATAAAATACAAAATTTCAATATCAGAAAACGATAATAAAATTATTCGGCAAAGTTCATCGAATTTGTCAATTTTGTCAAAAATTTAACGCCACAAAACATTTGGAAAAACAAAAAGATTACTGCAAATAATAATGCCCTCTAGACCTTTATGTGAGACCCCATTTGTTTTATCAAGAATTAATAGAGAAATATTTCACAGAAATGTATATTTCATCATTACAGTCATTTTTCTTTATAATTAATAGATAATATCGAAGAAAATGTCGCATGTAACATTCATTGACAAATATTTCGATTTTTTTTCTCAATATTGTGAATTCTATATGTATAAGTCCATTTAATTGATAGTACAGACAGTTTTATGAGAGTTCGATTTTCAGTTCAAAATCCTCTTAATATCACCGAAAAGGTCAAAGGGAGTACTTATAAGTTGCAAATAAATGCAAATACTAAATCAGCAATTTCTCCTCCGTGATAAGATAACTTAACCAATGAAATAACTTACTTATTATACACGTACTTGTCAGAGGAAATCGTTACGTAATAACCCAATATCGATGCGTAATAACACGATCTCTACGTAAACTTTCCCTGTCGTCGTAAACTCTCGTTAAAATAAATCCGAGATTAAACGTTTGGTGTAAGCGCGCCGTTCGTTCCGATCTCGGGAAAAAGAATCGCGGCTAAATAAACATTGTAACGAGCTACAGAGCAATGGTAATGACGTGGTGGACTTTATCGCGCCGATGGAGAATCCGTGAATTTTCATTAGGCCAACGTGACCTGGGAAAGCTCCGACGACGCGCTCTTCCGCTTCTCTTTTCTCGTTGTATCGCGTTTGGACTACCGTTTCATATATTCTTCTATCGTCGGATATATTCTTTTTGTCCGATCTCTCGGTCATCCGCAACCTCGGTACACTTAATCAACTCTCGTTACGGTCTAATGGCTTAATACTGTGCAGATAGCTTTGTCCACGGATACATGAGAATCTCCTGGTCGTGGGTTAATACAAATTTAAACCGCGACAACGCTCTTTATCGGGAGTTCAAATCAGACGGAACGGGATTCCCAACTTGTTCTCAGTTCTCATGCCGGTTGCCGTAATTGTCCAATGAGCTTGCTCGCTCCGTTGCTCGACGCTTGCTGCAGCTAACTTGTCTCTAACAATCTATGCAATGGAATCTTGGAAATTGGCTCGGCACGATATTTGCTTGTATATTCTACAGTAACGTAGATCTATATTACTAGACTTAGTAGATCTATATTACTAATAAAACAGCATTATTTATGACTCCTATCTTAAAATGTTTATTATTTAAAAAACATAAAAATACAAGATAATATAAAACTCAGAGATATTCTCACTCTCTAAACGAGAGTGAAACTTCTAATATAATTATAAAAGTTATTAATATAATTATAAAAATTATTAAAATGTTTTTTCAAAATTTATGATTTGTTCACTCTGGCGTAGCAGAAATTTCGTTTTATTTAATTCAAACTCTGCACTTATCCGTCTTCATTTTGCATAAATGTTAACTATGAAGTTGTACTAGCGAAATAGCTATTACCCTTCCTATTACCCGAACTTATTCAGCAGCAAAGTAGAGATTTCTGCCAAATACTATTCGTCATGATCGATATAGTAGGGGGTGGTTTCCGTTCTTTTGTGGCGTTCCGCAACGAAGCGTGGAATACCGTTGTTAGCGGCGCACGGAATATTCATGTATGCCCAAAGTGCACGTGAACTATAACGACGGCAATCAAATTTCGCTGCCGCAACAGCGAAGTATACGACCGCGAGAAAAATTTGAGATAAAAGAGCGTGCGGCCTAAAGGATTTCTCGCTGGCGTTCGGTATGACCAGACTATGAAAAAAAAAATTGCTTTGTGGCTTCGTGAAAATCAATGTTCGGACCTTTTAACAACTATGAAAGAAAAAAAACAACGAGATTGTTTATGAAACGTAAAGGACTTCAAAATAGTTTAACAACGCAAGATTACAGAACTATGTCAGCAAGTATAATAAACCTAGTTAGAACTGCCGTGTATGGATAACTGCTACCACACACGTTATCGATCATCCTCACAGGCTTAAGCAGATCATGGATTATACGTAATTAACGTATGATTACTATGACGACCTTCGTCACCGTACTCAGGAGAATTTCTACGACAGCTACCGAGGGACTCGACGCAAATCGATTCGATAATCGCGAGATCGCCATCATTCCCTGCGGAATATGAACGTAACGAGCGTGCCGAGAACGATAAACCACCAATTCGGATTGCTGATCATAATCAAGCTCCGGATCGCTACGACCGCGGACCTGGAAGACCCGAGATCGGGAGACGACCGAATTCAATATCTAGAGTGCACAAACGGATAGGAGTCTCCAGTTTCATCGCGCACACGTATCAATATTGACTCGACGTTGCTGCCACTAATACTGACAGTCCGTTACCAACCATTATGTAAGCCGTTATGTAAGACTTGTAGATCAGAAACTATATCTGTTTGAAGATTACACGTGCCCGTATATCGAGATAAGTCGGCCGCCGATGTCTTCCGTTTTCGACAAGCAAAATTGCGACTTTTCGATATAGAATTTGGAACGGTGAATTCCCAAACAATGGAAAATAACAGAGGAAAATGAAGACAAGAATTAAAATGAAAATTATAGATTAATTGGCTTTATAATTTACGAGACAACTGATGACAAAGAAATGTATCAATTTAGAATATAATTATAATTACTTATAAATATAATATGATTACTTATAATTAATTATAAATAATTAATAAGAGAATGTATATTGAACACTTATGATTGGATTTTATTTGTATTTATTTCTTTATCTTTCATTGTATAAAAAAAATAATCTTCAAATTTTTTATTCATTAAGTACATTTGATGATTAAGGAAAAATTGATTTTATTTAATTTCACCAAAGTAAAATAAGAAATAAAAGGAATGTTAAGTTTGAAGCGAAATAAACCTTAGAGCAAAAGTAACGTGATTAGAACTTTGTATATGACAAATTCATATAATACATGTAAGTGAATTCAGACATAATTACGATAGCGTGCATTATAATATGCTCTGAATAAATGATGGATGTTACGGTTGACGACATAACGAGGAGAGATATTTTTTGCGCATCTCGTTATTTTCGGATTAATTTCATGGCCGAAACTCGAAAGAGGGAAGAATTCGTTTCGCGCCAGGGTGGCGAAAAAGGCAGACAGAAAAGGGCGAATGTAGGAGCAGGGGGATATAGATTCACTCGCGTATAAACTTTTATTTACGATGTAATTCCGGGGAAAATGTTGCAGACTAATTTCCCATCATGCAATCCGTGTTGTCCTTTATATTGAGCTGAACTTCATCCTGTTTTTTTCTTATCAACATCGCGCTTTCTTTTAATGAATACATGCGATAATCCGCCGTTGCGTTGACTTAGCACGAATTTTAACGATCCGTTTCTATAGCGGAATCTAATGCGATGTACGTATGCTATAATTTACATATTAAATATAAAAACTAAATATATAAACGCACAAAGATAAGAGACATGTGAAGAAATACTGATAAATACGTATAATTTCTCGCGTAAGGAAAAGTATAACACTAACAGAAGTTAACTGTATTCAATGACCTAGTATCAGTAGTATCCAATATGACTTACTTGTTGTTTACACAGATGTTTATATAGATATTTACACGATGAACTCAACAAATAGCACTAGTATGTTATACAGGCTATCCATGTTTGCTTCAGTTAATTGCTTAGTTTGCATTCTGTTGCTGTCAGTGAAGCTCAATGCCGAATATTGTGATAGTGATGTAATATTTCATAGTTGTTGTTTTGAAGAACTAGTGACGATTATTATAACTTCCATATTTTATATTATTATTATAATTTTGAATTGATACTTTACAGCAATGTATTTAATTTATATTTTCATTATTTTTTTAATCTTTAATCTTTACTGCAGCCAGGAAAATATTTGAAAATGTCTCATATTTTTAATTAATGTTTCCTCTTTTGAATTTGACCACTAGTTTTGGATTTCGTTTTGTTTGTAATAAACGAAAGGAAACTCTTTGTAAGATGGAATCAATATGGCCAGGTGTATTGAGTATACACATCGATTATTTGATTTTTGGATTTTTGTTCTAAAACATGGATTCTAATCCATCTAAACTCCATTTTCTTTTTTTTATTTTGAATTTCTGTTTTTATAAAAAAGACAAAAACATATACTTAGGCTACATATGTATGACCTAAATGCTACTTTTCTTTATCTTTAAATCTTGCAGCCAGGAAAATATTTGAAAATGTCTCATATTTTTAAATTAATATTCAGAAATGTTTCCTCTTTCAAATCTGTTAACTAGTAATTTTGGATTCAGCAAAAAATAAAATCAAAAAAACTAAATCACAATGGATACGGAGGGGGGAGGGGATTATCTCACTTTCAAAAAACTATTATATTAATGCTAAAGATATCACATTTACATAGAATATAACACATTTTTTTTTCTATTTCATTTACAAGAAATCCAAGTTTTATATTCTATAACAGTCAATTGCATTTTATTTTACAAAATATATATTATCGTGCATCTGATAAAAAATCTTGCGAAACACAACTCTTTCGAAGACCGGATTTTAGTGGAGATTTTTCATGAATCGCATCAACGAATCGTGAAAACCGAACAGGCATAGGTATGGCAGGTTGGAGTCGCGAGTGAAAAACGCCATTGTAAAAAAGTAATCGCGGCGGCAAAAACACACGTCCGACACGTCGAGGCGGCCGCGCTCTCTGCCCTTTGATCCCTTTTTAGTTAGTGACCGCGGGCACGATCGGTGCTAAAAGCGCGCCCTGAATATATATGGGTAGCTTGTTCGCCAGAGCGGCGCCTTTATCTCTCGTTCGGAAACACACTGGCCGGGGGATCGACCAGGATGCACCACCGTGAGACATGCACGCCAACCCTACCGGGGGTATAAATTGCAAGCACCGTTGGTCCTTTTATTATTTTCGACACGGCTCGCCATCGGCTATGTGGGCGAAATCGATTCGTTCGTTCGTTCGTTCAGCACTGGATGTAGCCGTATCGCGGATAAACATTTGGTTTACCTAACTCATCGTATCATCCTTGTTATTGTTCGGCCACTACGGTGCTTTCCCGTATTTCGACTTCATATTGAGAGAAAATATACGGAATTCGTATCGAGAAGCCGTATCGCAAATTATCATACAGGAAACAAGATGGCACTGATACATTCGCAGAATCACTGTTTATGATAATATCCGTGACATTTTTACTTATTGTATATGATCTCTTCGTACAATGAAAAATTGAGAAAATTCTACGTAAGTCTAATTCTAAATGTAATGTAATGTAAAATATAGCGTAACAGTCAGACAAGATCACCCACGATTATCCCTCCCATAAAAATTCAAGTTTATACAACCATGTTCGCCTTGAAGGAAACATGCCGTTCTCAAACGATCATATTCGTAACGGCGTGTATGACGCTGCGAGAATTTATTCTGCCTGTTTGCAGTTCCGCGCACGTGCATTTCCACAGCTTCCGCTCTATGTGCATGGGCTTTACACGTATATCAGACACGTGCAAAGCCCAGGGTCGTGGCAGTTGCCGGTTATGGGGTGTAGCTGGCATGCAGTCAAACAGCATTCATAATTTACGTAGTTTCGTCCGCGACGGGGATCACCGCGCCACGTAGCCGGATATCACAACAATTTCACTGTGCACTGCATTCCGCCCTAAAAGGCCCCAGCTGTCATCCCGCGATCCGGTCGTCTCGTCACAACGAAATATCAAATAGATCCGGCACAAAACGTGCGCGATCATTTATCAATAAATATTCATCGCGCATCATAAATCATTGCGACTGGGTTATTCATACTTATTTCCCTTGCAAACGCCAAACCTACAAGCGCAATGACGTGTATTGAACGCACTGAGACCAGTGTGGAAATACATAATGGTTTTACTTGATAAATATAAGCAAGAAATATGTGCAAGATATACAACAGTCATTTTTTAAATAATAATCTTGCGTGTGTATACTTTCGACATTAAAAAATCGCGAAAAATTACAGAATCATTTTAATAAATAAATTTTGATCAAAATTAAAACTGAAAAATGACGAAATCACAATAATTACATTTTCGTATTAAAATTCTAATTTAATATATGCAATATTTATGCTAGTTTTCTAATTGAGAGATTCGATATTAGTTTTTAATAAGAACAATGTAACTGCAAATAAATACATATAAATAAATACGAATAAATTTATTAAGAGTTAAATAATTTAGTCAAAATTTATTTTAAATAATTGTACATTTATCAATTCCAAAATAGATACGTAAGACTTCAAAGTGTATGTTTCTTTGTCACAATAAAGTATCACGAAATAGCGTTTACAATTACACGTGACAAATACCAGCAATGGCAGCATTTTCGAATCTAGTATTACTCGAGATTTGAACCGAGATTGAACGAGTGTCAGACCACGGGTTTCGTGCACAATTTGCTCAGTCAATCGCGGTAAATGGGAAAATTGGCGTTTTAGGCCAATAACACTTCACGGGACACGTGACGCAATTTCATGAGGAATGGAACTGCGCGCCAGCAAGCAACGTGGCTGCTAAACGAATTTTCGGTGAACGTTGTAGATCGCAAGCTGTTGGGACAAAACGTGATTGGGGCAAAGGAGAGTTTCGTAGTGCGCAACATCGCTCTGGAAAGAAGAGAGAAAAGGAAAGATCAAAGAGAGACAAATGCCAAGTTTTCAGACGTCGCGTCGCAACAACGGCGACGGCGAGTTTTGCGAACGCAGAAGAACTGAACTGCGCAGCCATAAAGAAACAGCTTCTTCAAAGCCGAATCAGCATTGTCGCGAATATAAAATCTGCATGGATTTAATGAAACAAGAGAACAGGTGTTGCTGCTTAAGACTTTCTCACCAATAATATTTCAGCAAGAAGAAATTTTTTTTCTATGTGGAAAAATTTTAGTCTAGATAATCTTGTGAATTATTTTATATATTTCGTTTTTTTTTTTTTACCTTTATGAAAGAACTTTAGAAAAGTTTAATAAGATGGCTTAAAAAAAATAGTAAATTATCGTCGGCGATGCAATTTCTAATTTATGCTTCACTCACGCTCATCCTCGAATTCATGGAGTGAAGTTCGAATTATACGAGAGCGTACGCATTTTACGTCGAAAGTCGCAGCGACACGGGAATGCGATTTACCTGAGGCGCTCCCTCCAACAATATTAAAAGGAGCAGTCCCTTGTGAAAAGGACGACGATGTCGACGGTGCGCCGTACCTGGGGCAAATCCGGGAGGGAGGAAGCAAAGGAAGTGTAGAAGGGATGGGCGATCCGGATTGTCCCGAGTAGGAAAACGGCCGAAAGTTCTGCATGTTCGGCTCGCAGCAGTTTAAGTTTCCGCGGGGCACCGAAGTTATAACGAGAATTGCTCTCACTCTCCCCCCTCCCCTCTCATTCTCTCTCTCTCTCTCTCTCTCTCTCTCTCTCGCTGTAAAGTTTTCTACCTTCGAGTTTCTCCCCCCGTGCGCACATACTTTTCTCCATTTTTCTCACTCTTCCTCTCTCTCTTGCGCCTTACGTTTTTCCTTGTGTCGCCCCGTCTTTCTCTTTCCCTCTCGTCTCTATTTATGTGGCATACACTACCGCGGAATTGTCGCGTGCATACACTCGCTCCCATGTAAGTGGTGTACATTGCAGGCAATTTTTTTTCGAATGCAAGACTCACCGTTTCTGTCTTTCACCCTTCTCCTTTCGAGTCCTCTCTACCGCCTCCTATTCCCTTTCTTCACGGCGGATATTCGTACGGCAAAAATAAAATGCTGACATATTTCAGACTTATTGCCCCCCCTCACGCCACTCGCTGAGTATTCTCGGCTCCTTTATTGCGCCTAGTTTCATTTCTTTTTCCGGTTTACGATACTACCGCAAGAGTATTACACGTGTTTCAGTGTTTCTTATCTTCGTCCTTGTACAAAACCACCGCTTGATCCCGTAGTTCTACCGTTTGCGAATCTTCGAGATATTCGTTTATAAACTATAACGTTTTTAGCTCGCTTACATTGCAAATACTCTCCGAATCAAAGAAGACATTCTAACATTAAAACTATGTATTCTAATAAATTCTGAATGTCACTTTTTATGAAATCTCTAGTCAATTTAAAACATATCTCAAAAAACGAAAAAAAAAATTCGATTAATGCAGTTTTTCAAGGTTTTTTTAATTTTTAGTTTGAACAATGCACCGAGAAGATAGAATCGAAAAATGCTTTGAAAGTTTCCTTTGAAAATAAAATCTCACTATGTTTTCCCAATATTATATTCGATATTTTTTTGCGCAACATGCTAAATACATATAAATAGCGGTCTATATTTTTGTTTTCGTCAAAAAAACATTACTGTTTTTATAAAAATTGAATTTTGTATGCCATACATTTAAACATAATTTTTAACCTTTGCTATCAGGCAGAATGTTTTGATAAATAATATATATTTATTTTAAAAAAAGGTTTAATTATACCCAATAAAATTTTCCATGCAATCCATTGTAAATAATTTTAATAACAAAACTATTTATGCAAATATTATAATAGCAAAAAAAGTCCAGATTATTGTAATATTACCGATTTTCTTAGAATTCCAGATACGTTCTGTCACTATTCTCCAAAACAATTAATAGTTTGTATTATCGGTATCCGAACAGCTCGGATTAATTTCAATGTGTCTGATTATTGATACTGTCGTATTACTACGGAAACCCTATTACACTGTCAGACTGTCGCTTAAGTACCGAATGGTACTTTGGGTAAGGTTCCCAATAATCGATACTGTAAATGGTTGGAATGGTTTCGACCCTTTGACCCGCATTGATCCATGAGAATATTGTCGCTATTTGTTAAATCTTACGTTATTCAAAAACGCGATACGTACGTTCAAAAAATAACTAACACAACTCAAAGTAAATTTACTTGATGTCGTGAGAACACAAAATTCTACAATTTTATTTTTACATTTAACTAAATTAAGTTTTTAATAAAGGGAGTATTGTACAATATATAAAAGTCAAAGTTCCAATTCTATTAAACGATTTGAATAACAATAATCTAATTTTCGAGTTTTTTCTTTTCTTCTCTCTCCACTTTTCTTTCTCGAATCTCTTATTACTAATTAAATTGCACCTGCAGTTTTCTGATTTCTGTAACGATCAACGAGTTAAGCTGCTCCGACTTTGAAATCCTACCATTGTCTTTAATGTCTAGGAGTGATTCGCCGTAACGTCGTCCCACAGCGAGGATAGGTGCAGCAAGAAGAAGGGCGCAGAACGGGCGTGCCCGAGAATGGGCTCGGATAGCGGTAGCGTTTCAAGTAGCATTTCCTTGGCACAAACGACCCTCTTAATCAATCGCTAGCACCTCTCTTCTTCTCCGGCTGCTTTGGCTCTACAGCTTCGAGCTGTGCGTGGAGCACCATCCTCCACCTCTTGCAGCCGGAAGTCTAAAGCCCCCGTAACAAGCCGCAACTTCGATAAATCTCCCCACACCGTCTTTCTTTCCCCAAGAGCCGCGATTCCGCGGCATTAGTAGGAACGAAAAGAGAAAGGCGAGCAAAAGATATATCTCAGATCGATTTCGGCGAAGGCGCTTCGAGGAATACGATACGAAAAGAAGGGAAGGGGGAGGCAGTGATGGGAAGCGAGGGGACTGCAAATCGGGGTACAGGAGAGAAAAACTTATGAAAATCCGGGATTTATGGGGACCTGTGAGCGAGAATCGGGCCAAACCGTGCCGCTGTAGTTCGGCTCTGACAAATCGTCCGGAAGTTAACGTTCTCGATCGTCTCTGGATCGCCTTTCCGCAAACGCGAATCTCTCCCTTGGTGCCCTGTTCTGGGAAGAAAAAAACTTTCGACCCTTTCGATACTCGTATTTCGTATCAAAAGTTTGCATGCGTCTCGCTTCAACGGCAAACGCTTTCGATGAAGTTAAAGTTGTTTCTTTTTTAAAAGTCGGAAAATCAATAAACGCCACGCGATATTGGTTTCAAATTCTTATATTTTGTTTTACCGTTTGGTTACTTTACCGTGAAGCATGTTTTCGCAAAACTTAAAAAGGACGAAGACTGACAAAGTCAAATTATAACTGAATATTATAAACTCAATGCAAATCAATAAATGTAATTAAATAAATATAATAATATATTTTATAATAATAGATTTTATTGTTAATTGTACGCATTGTGTTTACTTCTCATGTTAATACAACAAATTTCTTTTTTCAAATAAATAAAAAATAGACATTTTACATCCAACTTCATATTCAGACAACTGATTAGAAAATCCTCAAATTACGGAAGATTTTAAATCATGGTATCAGGAAAACGTCTTTTCCTATCATGTTCCATTATATTTTCTGTCGTAAGTAATATTCCAAGGTAAACTTTCCAGATTGATTTCAAGATTTGTCAATAGATTCGAACCGAAAGAACGATAGTGATCAAAGATATTCTAGAAAGATAGATATGCAAAAATTTTGTACAAAATATTTGCCACTCCATAGCACCGAATTTGAAATATAATCCCTGATTGGTGAAAGAGATTCCAATACTTATGTCTCTCTCGATCTTCGAGCATGAAAATCCACGTATTTCTCACAGAATTTTCGTGCTGAAGTTCTCCATATCGGCAGCCATTCGTAAAAAGACCTGATGGAGTGGAATTACTGTAGGAAGGAAGGAACATGAATGCTCCGGTTGAATAGAAAATGGCAACTATAAGGAAAGTCTAAAAGTTTCGAGCTTCGGAAAACTGAAAATGGAGAAAGACTGCGAGTTTAAGCACCGATATAAACGATCGGGCTCTTGCTTTCGGCGCTCGAGAAACGATCCAATCCGAATAGTCACCTGCGCCGTTTAGAAGGAAGCAATAATCGTTTGATTCTGTGCGTTTCTATAGTAGAATCCTCGATTGCCAGACCTTTTGTTCGTAAGAAGGTATAAGATTGAAAAGTCTGCTGTACACAGAAATAAACGTGATGTCCAAAAGATTTAATGCACTTCTTTATCTCATCTGTGCATTGCATCTTCATTTATTTATCTATATTTAATGTGTTAAATCTTGAATAAATCCGATATTAGAGTACATAATGTATATTGCGATAATAATCGATTAATTATTGACTTAAAATTGTTACAACTAAAAAATAAATTAATCCTATTATCTTTTATCGATAAAAACTTAATCTTAATTTAGTATTGAAAATCTAAGCATCATTATTGTATCTGAATAAATGAACATTTTAACTGCAATTTTGTGAATTCTGCCAAGAATGGTTATCGGTAACGCAAGTGGATCGCTTTGTCGAGGAAAGTCTCGGATCTGATCGCATAAAGCAAGGATTACTCTAATCCATCGAAATAATTTTGCATTAGAGCACACACGAGGTTGGAGCTAATCTACTCGGACCAGGAGCGAGTGCTCTTCGAAAACGTGGGAATTAAACGCAATCCCAAAAATATGAGGGAAGCGAATTTCGTTATAATAAATTCTGAAGTAACCAATAGAAATTTATGCGTCGCATAAGCCAATCATTTATTATATACCGCCACGATTCCCATAGATAGTCTTTTTAGCTCTTTAGTAACCGCAATAAAGAGAAAAAACAAAATATAACAATGGATCTTTATGCAAAAAAAAATTAGAAATAATAAGAAAATCAAGTGGTTCCTATTATACTTCAAAAATTAATTTATACCCAATAAAATTTAATATTATTATGAACTATAATCTCAATAATGTACTACAGTACAAAGTTAATTGAGTTAATCTTTGCTTTGTGTTTATAAAACACTGCCTTTTCGTATTGCATTGTTTCCAGCTATTATGACACAACTTTAATATATCAATATAATTTAGTCGACTCCCGGCTCATAGAACGCTATTTTCTTAGAATTACTTGTTCGATCGTAGCAACTTTCATGTCTAACCATCTCCTATGATATCATAACAAGCGCACTTCTACGCACGTTTTGTGTTTGATCAGTAAGCAAACGTGAAGAAGAGGATAAGAGGCAAGTTACCTGCGCCAGCCGCCCCTAGCCTCAGGACTGCATCGCTTTGAAGAGAGATAGAGAGGGTGGCGGTGTCCTCGAGGCGGGCGAGGACCTCTTCAGGAATGTCCTCGGGTTCGCGGAGGCGGAGAGTGACTTCACCCCCGCCTCCGCTACTCTGGCCACCTCCACCCCCGGGACTCGTCGACGCCGAGTACATGAACACAGATCCGTATCCATGTAGTGACTGCAGTGGCAGCCTCACGCCGCCCACCTCTCCGACCGGACCCTGAAAATAAAATATGAATTATCGTGAGAAAAAGCGGATTAATCAAAGTATTGTAATAATCTTAATTATATAAGTGTTAAATTCTTTGTCTCAGATTATAATTTCATAAATAATTTTTAACAATCTTAAAACAAAATAAGTTGAAAATTATTTATTCTTTATCAGCGATGTGTATTTCTTATTACCTACTTTTCTGTGATCAGAAATTGATAAATTCGCAAACTGATAAAATATAGCTAACAATATAATAATCCTAATAAACATTTTAAAAGGAACTTCGCAATAAGCAAATTAATCTTTGTGTTTACATTATTTTATCTTGATATTTCGAGTTTTATGAAAATTTAATGATTTCTTTCGTGCAATGTATAGAGAGAAACAATAAAAAGAAACGATAGTTCTGTCTCGTCAAATAAAACGACCGTAAAAACACTTGATACATATGTTACGTCCTGTGGAATAGTATCCAGAAGCCGCATAATATTTGCCATGGAATTCGATTGGTAGAACGAGTGGCCGGAAGGCGCGTCTGAATCGATTGATGCGTCATATTAAATTTAAGGCTACAGTTTTCCCTTCGTCCAGCCATATCCCGCGGGAAGATCTTCATTCTCTTTTACCGTACCTCTTGTCTCTCGTCTCGTTTTTGCCGCCATAGCCTAACGTTCTCTTTTACGTACAGAAATATTTTGCCAATTTCGCTGTCGATGCAAATTTCAATTCGTGAGCGTCAATATTTGCTGAATCGCGCCGAAAAAGGATTTTGATGTACTGGCATTTTATCCGCCATCGAACGCGCGTTTGACTTCCATGTGAAAAAGACTCTACGGCGCGGTGAAAAAGAAAGACAGAAAATTCCTGACAAATACATGAATGGAAAATGAAATAGATCTTTCTTCTCCATTCAGATTACGATAAAAAAAGACAGAGAGAGAGAGAGAGAGAGAGAGAGAGAGACCTCCTCTAGTGAAAGCTCGACTTTGCTCGAGATATTTTAATGGAACGAAGAGATTCAATTATCGCCGCGCGTGTTTCTCCGCGCGCACAGTTTCTGATATGCTGTCGGATGTAATAAGGAATATCGAAGAAACGTGGTGATAATGATAGTCGATATTACTTTGAAAAAGTGCGATGCAATATCGAGATACAATGGAAATTGTCCGATGTTTTGTTATCACGATCGATCGATAAGTTAATGTCACTATACCCAGTGAAATGGGATTATAGTGTTCACTATAAATGAATTATTCTGCTATTTTCCCAAACCCGCTAGAGAAAGAGAGAAAGAGAAAGAAAGAGAAAGAGAGTTGTCTTCGGCAAAGTTTATCGATTATATGGCACGTGAAAATTAACAAAAAGATATATTTATTAAAACACAGCTTAACAAATAGAATGTTTTTTTTTGTATAAAACAGAAAACAATCCCATTTTACAAATGGAAAAAAAATAGTATTGACAATCTGATGTAAGCAAACTGAAAAAATTTGTATGTCGTTATCAATAATAAAAAAAATATTTTTTGGAAATATACATGCAACGTCAAAGCTAAATACAGATATATTTGTGCCAAGCATAAATTTGAAATAACAGATGTTGTTAGTTTCCGTAAACAGGAAAGTCAGCCGATTCGCGTACAAGCCAGCGAGAATTAAAAATATCGGTGTAATACTGGTACAAACAAGGTTTACTGGAAATGTTTGTAGAACTCGGGCACGTATAAATGCCATCTGTATAAAGGCAATGTGCCCGGATAGTACAAACACCGGTTTTAATTCCGACGCGAATCTATACAGATGTGAACCGCACAAACAGAGAATGTACTCCGTTTACCGATTAAAAATTATGCGCTATGATAATTGAAAAAAAATGTACCTGTACAGCAGTAAAAAAAATACTGTAGGTAATATTACGAAAGAAAAGTTTGTGAATATTATTGTAAAAATTTATAAATGTGTAAATATAGTTATATCTTCACCATAAACGTCTAGTAATTCTATTTTTAATTAAACCTATCTCTATCTGAGATGTATTCTATTAGATAGATGACTTTTTAGAAAGATTATTATAATTTAAT
>Ga0157363_1002635_pt1 | contig 15926 bp, 14 predicted proteins | sample AttsexASBM1_FD_111477 | JGI IMG/M metagenome (GOLD analysis project Ga0157363, IMG submission 111477) | Fungus gardens microbial communities from leaf cutter ant in Ribeirão Preto, State of São Paulo, Brazil - Atta sexdens ASBM1 | ecosystem: Host-associated > Fungi > Mycelium > Unclassified ...
CAGGCTGCTTGGCAGGCTGCACAAAACCCTGTGAACCCAGGCTGCTTGGCAGGCTGCACAAAACCCTGTGAACCCAGGCTGCTTGGCAGGCTGCACAAAACCCTGTGAACCCAGGCTGCTTGGTAGGCTGCACAAAACCCTGTGAACCCAGGCTGCTTGGCAGGCTGCACAGGTCGGTGTGGGAGCGGGCTTGCCCGCGATGGGCCGCGGAGCGGCCCTAGGTATGCACGGGGGGTGTCAGTGCTCGATCAGCCTTCGATCTCGATCAGAATCTCACCTGGCGTGACCCGGTCGCCCTTGGTCACATGGATCGCCGTGACCTTGCCCGCGATGGCGGCCTGTACCTCGGTCTCCATCTTCATCGCCTCGGTGATCAGCACGGCCTGACCGGCCTTGACCGTGTCGCCTTCCTTGACCAGCACGTCGACGATGTTGCCCGGCATGGTGGTGCTGACATGACCCGGCCCACTGGCCTGCTTGCGCTTGCTGCTACCGCCGCCGACAAACTCGTTGAGCGGCTCGAACACCACTTCTTCCGGCATGCCGTCGATGGACAGGTAGAAGTGACGCTTGCCTTCGGCCTTGACGCCCACCCCGGTGATGTCGACCCGGTACGTCTCGCCATGCACATCGATGACGAACTCGGTCGGCACGCCCTCACCGCTCGGCGCCGCCACCGCACCGGCTTCGGGAATCGGCAGGAGGACTTCCGGCACCAGGGTGCCGGCTTCGCGCTCTTCGAGGAACTTGCGGCCGATGTCCGGGAACATGGCGAAGGTCAGGACGTCTTCTTCGCAACGCGCCAGCGCACCGATGTCGTTGCGCAGCTTGGTCATCTCAGGCTTGAGCAGATCGGCCGGACGCACGTCGATCAGCTCTTCGCTGCCGATCGCCTGGCGACGCAGCGTTTCGTTGATGGTGCCGGGCGCCTTGCCGTAGCCACCTTGCAGGTAGAGTTTTACCTCGTTGGTGATGGTCTTGTAACGCTCGCCCGCCAGCACGTTGAAGAACGCCTGCGTACCGACGATTTGCGAGGTGGGCGTGACCAGCGGCGGGAAGCCCAGGTCTTCGCGCACACGCGGGATCTCGGCCAGCACCTCGTTCATGCGGTTGAGTGCGCCCTGCTCCTTGAGCTGGTTGGCCAGGTTGGAAATCATGCCGCCGGGCACCTGATTGACCTGCACGCGCGTATCGACCGCGGTGAATTCGCTCTCGAACTGGTGGTACTTCTTGCGCACCGCGTAGAAGTACAGGCCGATCTCCTGCAACAGCTCCAGATCCAGGCCGGTGTCGAACTCGCTGCCCTTGAGCGCCGCGACCATGGATTCGGTGCCCGGATGGCTGGTGCCCCAGGCGAAGCTGGAGATCGCGGTATCGATATGGTCGGCGCCATTCTCCACGGCCTTGAGCTGGCACATGGCGGCCAGACCGGCCGTGTCATGGGAGTGGATGAATACCGGCAGCGACTGTTCGGCCTTCAGGGCCTTGACCAGCTCGCCCGTCGCATAAGGGGTCAGCAGACCGGCCATGTCCTTGATGGCGATGGAGTCGCAGCCCATGGCCTCCATCTGCTTGGCCTGGGTGACGAAGGCCTCGATGGTGTGCACCGGGCTGGTGGTATAGGCGATGGTGCCCTGGGCATGCTTGCCGGAGGCTTTCACCGCCTCGATCGCCACACGCAGGTTACGCACGTCGTTCATGGCATCGAAGATGCGGAAGACGTCGATGCCGTTGACCGCAGCCTTGGCCACGAACGCCTTGACCACATCGTCGCTGTAGTGGCGGTAGCCGAGCAGGTTCTGGCCGCGCAGAAGCATCTGCAGGCGGGTGTTGGGCAGCGCGGCGCGCAGCTTGCGCAAGCGTTCCCACGGGTCTTCCTTGAGGAAGCGTACGCAGGCGTCGAAGGTCGCGCCGCCCCAGACCTCCAGCGACCAGTAGCCGACCTTGTCGAGTTTTTCGCAGATCGGCAGCATGTCCTCGGTGCGCATGCGCGTGGCGAGCAGGGACTGGTGGGCATCGCGCAGGATGGTATCGGTGACGTGGATTTTCTTGGACATTCTTATCTCCTTCAGGCGGCGAGCGTCTCGCAGCAGGCGGCCAGTGAGCGCGGTTAGGCGTCTACTTGCAGCGTGCAGCCAGGGGCTTGCCGCTCGACATTCATAGGCCGGCGTGGGCGGCGATGGCGGCAGCGATGGCCAGGGCCAGTTCTTCGGGCTTGCGCTTGATCGAATAGTGGGTCAGTTCCGGGTGGCACTCGACGAAGCTGGTGTTGAATTCACCGCTTCGGAATTCCGGATTGCGCAGAATTTCCTGGTAGTAGGCTGCGGTCGTCTTGACCCCTTGCACACGCATGTCGTCCAGGGCACGCAGACCGCGGTCCATCGCCTCTTCCCACGTCAGCGCCCAGACCACCAGCTTCAGGCACATGGAATCGTAGAACGGCGGGATGGTGTAGCCGGTGTAGATCGCCGTGTCGGTGCGCACACCAGGACCACCAGGCGCGTAGTAACGGGTGATCTTGCCGAAGCTGGGCAGGAAGTTGTTCTTTGGATCCTCGGCGTTGATCCGGAACTGCAGGGCATAACCGCGGTGCTGGATATCGTTCTGCTTGACCGACAGAGGCAGGCCCGAAGCGATTCGGATCTGCTCGCGCACGATATCGATCCCGGTGATTTCCTCGGTGATGGTGTGCTCGACCTGCACCCGGGTGTTCATTTCCATGAAGTACACCTCGCCCTCGGCGAGCAGGAACTCCACGGTACCGGCGTTCTCGTAATTCACCGCCTTGGCCGCACGCACCGCCAGGTCGCCGATGTAGGCACGCTGCTCGGGGGTGAGCTGGGGGCTCGGCGCGATTTCGATGAGCTTCTGGTTGCGACGCTGGATCGAGCAGTCGCGCTCGAACAGGTGCACCACGTTGCCTTGGCTGTCGCCGAGGATCTGCGCCTCGATGTGCTTGGGATTGACGATGCACTTTTCCAGGAACACCTCGGCCGAGCCGAAGGCCTTGGTGGCCTCGGAGATGACGCGCGGGAAGGCTTGTTCCAGCTCTTCACGGCTGTTGCAGCGGCGAATGCCGCGGCCACCGCCGCCCGAGGTGGCCTTGAGCATCACCGGATAGCCGATACGTTCACCCTCGGCAAGCGCCTCCTGGATATCGGCGACGTTGCCTTCGGTGCCGGGCGTCACGGGCACGCCTGCCTGAATCATGGCGCGACGCGCTTCGGTCTTGTCGCCCATGCGGCGAATCACCTCGGCCGCCGGGCCGATGAACTTGACCCCACGCTCGGCGCAGATCTCCGCCAGCTCGGCGTTTTCCGACAGGAACCCATAGCCTGGATGAAGCGCGTCGCAGCCAGTCTCGACGGCCAGGTTCACCAGCTTGCGTGGATTCAGGTAACCGGCCAGTGGCTCGGCACCAATGCTGTAGGCCTCGTCCGCACGCTTGACGTGCAGTGCGTGGCGGTCCGCATCGGAGTAGATGGCCACCGAACGGATACCCATTTCGGCGCAGGCGCGCACGATCCGAACTGCAATTTCACCCCGGTTGGCGATCAGGATTTTTTTTATCACTAGAGTCTTCCCAAAGCCGATGAAACAAAACGACCCGGCCATGCCGGTCCTTGCGTGACCCAATGCTGTCGATCAGTCGCTAGACGCACCCTAGCCGGGCTGATGAATAAACAAAAATCAATATTTGTTAGGTGCAGCATAAGCAAAAACTTATACTGGACAGCCTTGATCTGGCCGGAGTGCTTGAACAGTGCGTAAGTCATTGATGCGCATGACATTGCGTCAGTTGCAGATTTTCAACGAGGTATGCGACCTGCGCTCCTACAGCCGAGCGGCGGTTGAAATGTCTTTGACGCAACCGGCGGTCAGCCTGCAGATCCGGCAGCTGGAAGAGCTGGTTGGGCAGCCCCTGTTCGAATACGTCGGCAAGAAACTCTATCTGACCGATGCCGCCGAAGCCTTGCAACGGGCCAGCCGGGACATCTTCGGTCGCCTGGAGAACCTGGACATGCAACTGTCCGACATGCAGGGCTCTCTGCAAGGGCAGTTGAAACTGGCAGTGGAATCGAGCGCCAAGTACTTCGTACCGCACCTGTTCGCGGCCTTCCGACAACGCCATCCCGACGTGAACCTGACGCTGACTGTGGTCAATCGCGCCCAGGTGATCCGTCGCCTGTCGGACAACCGTGACGATCTGGTGATCATGTCCATGGTGCCCCAGGACCTGGACCTCGACTTCCTGCCGTTCCTGAACAACCCGCTGGTGGCCGTGGCGCCTCCTGAGCACCCGCTGAGCCAGCACGAGCGCCTGCGCCTGCAGGACCTGGAGGCGCACACCTTGCTCCTGCGTGAACAAGGCTCGGGAACGCGGCTGGCCTTCGAGGAATACTTCAAGGAAAAACGCGTGCACTTCGGTCAGACCCTGGAGGTCGCCTCTTCCGATGCCCAGCGCGAATGCGCCATCGCCGGCCTGGGTATCGCATTGCTGACCCGCCATGCCGTCAACCTGGAGCTGGCCACTGGCGTATTGCGCGAGCTGCCGATCGATGAGCTCCCACTGCAACGCAGCTGGTGCCTGGTCCATTCCAAGGCCAAGCGGCAATCACCGGTGGCCTTGGCCTTTCAGGCGTTCGTGCGTGGCGAGCGCACGTGCATCAATGGGATCGCGCAACGCTTTTCGGGAGCGGTTCGGCAGTGATCTGCCACAGGTTGATCTCGCAGGCGTCCGGGTAGTCGGCAATGGCTCGTAACAGCTGCCGTTGTTCGCAGTAGCTTTCGATCGCCCGGCGATACGCCATGCGCCGCTGGTCCTGTTCCTGCTGCTTGCGTGCCCTTGCGTTGGGCTTGAATGCACCATCGACGTCACGATTCATCGGCCTGTCTCCCTGATCGAGTGCGGGAATGTCAGGGTGAGGTCGCCGTTTGACCGTTGCGTGCACGAACGATGACTGCCCTGTGACAGGCGATCGGCGGTCCTGTCAGTCTTCCGAGGCCTTGACCGACTTGGGTGACAGACGCAGGCTGCGCAGGCTGCGCTTGACGCTCTTGAGGTGGTTGACCAGGTTCGGTCCGCGGGCCATGGCCACGCCCATGGCCAGCACGTCGATCACCACCAGGTGGGCGATTCTCGAGGTCAGGGGGGTGTAGATTTCGGTGTCTTCATGCACGTCGATGGCCAGGTTGACCGTCGACAGGTCGGCCAGTGGGGTCTGGCTCGGGCACAAGGTGATCAGGCTGGCACCCGTTTCACGTACCAGGTTGGCGGTGATGAGCAAGTCCTTGGAGCGGCCCGACTGGGAAATACAGACAGCAACGTCGCCTGGCTTGAGGGTGACGGCCGACATCGCCTGCATGTGCGGGTCGGAATAGGCGGCGGCGCTGAGCAGCAGGCGGAAGAACTTGTGCTGCGCATCGGCTGCCACTGCGCCAGAGGCGCCGAAACCGTAGAATTCCACCCGCTGCGCCTGGGCCATGGCTTGCACGGCCCGCTCCAATGCCTCCGGATCCAGATGCTCGCGCACTTCCATGAGCGTGTGCAGGGTGGTGTCGAAGATCTTCAGGCTGTAGTCGGCGACAGAATCGTCTTCATGGATGGCGAACTGGCCGAAGCTGGCGCCGGCCGCCAGGCTCTGGGCCAGTTTGAGTTTGAGGTCCTGGAAACCCGAACAACCGATCGCACGGCAGAATCGGACGATGGTCGGCTCGCTGATGCCCACGTTGTGCGCCAGATCGGCCATCGAGCTGTGCATGACCGCCGCCGGGTCCAGCAGAACGTGATCGGCGACCTTGAGCTCCGATTTGCGGAGCAGGTGGCGGGATTGGGCGATGTGTTGCAACAAATTCACAGGAAAGGACTCGATGAGGATCGGCAGGCGGGGCTGTAGCTTTCTTGTAGTTATACTACATACACGCCGAACCGCCCAGTCCGACCCGTGACCCGCTCAGGTGATTGCGACATTGCCTGCGCCAGCGTGGCCTCTGGAAATCCCGAAATCATGTCTGTGCCGGTCAAGCACTCGCAGGCGAGGTTGAATGGCTTCCCCCTGCCCGGCTCGATGCGATCGCCCGAGGATGTAGGTGCAGCCGCTTCGCTGCATCCTTTCAGAAGAGACATGCCCATGAATATCAAGACACCTACCTTCATCGCCTTCAACGATACTCGCCCAGGTCACGAAAGCTTCACCGTATTGGGCCGGGTCACAGTCCCTCACCCTGGCGTTCTACCTGTCCTGTTCCGCCCAACCTATCGCCATCGGGGCGGCTGGGAGGTCGTGAACCTGAAGTTCGAACTGTTGGAAGGTGACCATCCACAAGTGCCCACCGAGAAACTCGTGCAGCTCAAGACGCCAGGCATCAATCACTGGTCGAAGGTGGAACTGAACGTGGAAAAGGACACCCAGTGGCTATCCATCCTTAGCCTGGATGCCTGAACAAAGACTGAGCCGACCGACGGTCTTGGCGGCCACGATTATTTGCGCGTGCCGTTTGCTCTGGCCTGAGCTGCCCACCTAGAATGGCCGGATGCATACCGATGACCTCTCTCTTCTGCTCAATTCCCTCAACGATGCCCAGCGCCAGGCCGTCGCGGCACCGGTTGGACGCCAACTGGTACTGGCGGGTGCCGGCTCCGGCAAGACCCGTGTGCTGGTGCATCGTATTGCCTGGCTGATCCAGGTCGAACACGCTTCGCCGCACTCGATCCTGTCGGTGACCTTCACCAACAAGGCGGCGGCCGAGATGCGCCACCGGATCGAACAGCTGCTGGGCATCAACCCGGCGGGCATGTGGGTCGGCACCTTCCACGGCCTGGCGCACCGCCTGCTGCGGGCACACTGGCAGGAAGCCGGGCTGGTCCAGAACTTCCAGATCCTCGATGGCGACGACCAGCAACGCCTGGTCAAGCGGGTCATCCGCGAGCTGGGGCTGGACGAGCAGCGCTGGCCTGCCCGTCAGGCGCAATGGTTCATCAACGGGCAGAAGGACGAAGGCCTGCGGCCCCAGCACATCCAGCCCGGCGGCGACCTGTTCCTGGGCACCATGCGCGGGATCTACGAAGCCTACGAGGCCGCCTGCGCCCGTGCCGGCGTCATCGACTTCTCCGAACTGCTGCTGCGCGCACTGGACCTGTGGCGCGACAAGCCCAGCCTGCTCGAACACTACCAGCGGCGCTTCCGGCACGTGCTGGTGGACGAGTTCCAGGACACCAACGCCGTGCAGTACGCCTGGTTGCGCCTGTTGGCGGCCGGGGGCGAGAGCCTGATGGCGGTGGGCGACGACGACCAGTCGATCTACGGCTGGCGCGGGGCGAAGATCGAGAACATCCATCAGTACACCGCCGACTTCCCGGATGCCGAGCTGATCCGCCTGGAGCAGAACTACCGCTCCACGGCCGGCATCCTCAAGGCCGCCAATGCCTTGATCGCCAACAACAGCGGGCGGCTGGGCAAGGAGCTGTGGACCGATGTCGGCGACGGCGAACCGCTGAGCCTGTATGCCGCCTACAACGAGCACGACGAAGCGCGCTACGTGGTCGAGACCATCGAAGGCATCCTCAAGCAGGGCACGCCGCGTCACCAGGTGGCCATCCTCTACCGCTCCAACGCCCAGTCGCGGGTGCTCGAGGAGGCCCTGCTGCGCGAGCGCATTCCCTACCGCATCTATGGCGGCCAGCGCTTTTTCGAACGGGCGGAAATCAAGAACGCCATGGCCTACCTGCGCCTGATCGAGAGCCGCGGCAACGACGCGGCCCTGGAGCGGGTGATCAACGTGCCGCCACGCGGTATCGGAGAAAAGACCGTCGAGGCCATCCGTGAGCATGCTCGCCATGCCCAGGTGTCCATGTGGCAGGCCATGTGCCAACTGCTCGAGCACAAGGCGCTCAAGGGGCGCGCGGCCAGTGCGCTGGGCGCGTTCATCGAGCTGATGGACCAGTTGACGGTCAAGGTCAACGACATGCCCCTGCACACGATGACCCAGACCGTCATCGAGCAGTCCGGTCTGATCCCCTATCACCAGGAAGAAAAGGGCGAGAAGGGCCAGGCACGGGTAGAGAACCTCGAGGAACTGGTCAGCGCAGCGCGCAACTTCGAATCCAGCGAGGACGATGGCGAATTGTCGATCCTCTCGGCGTTCCTCGGCCATGCGTCGCTGGAGGCCGGCGACACCCAGGCCGACGAGCATGAGGACAGCATCCAGCTGATGACCCTGCACAGCGCCAAGGGCCTGGAATTCCCCTACGTGTTCCTGGTCGGTCTGGAAGAGGGCCTGTTCCCGCACAAGATGAGCCTCGAAGAACCGGGCCGTCTCGAGGAAGAGCGGCGGCTGGCCTACGTCGGCATCACCCGTGCGATGCGTCAACTGGTCATGACCTATGCCGAGACACGCCGCCTGTACGGCAGCGAGACCTACAACAAGGTCTCGCGCTTCGTGCGCGAAATCCCGGCGGGCCTGGTGCAGGAAGTCCGGTTGTCGAACTCCGTCAGCCGGCCGTTCGGCGGTACCCAGACCCAGTCGGGCAGCCTGTTCGCCAATGCCAACATCCCGCAGACCGCGTTCAACCTGGGTCAACGTGTCCAGCACTCGGTATTCGGGGAAGGTACGATCCTCAACTTCGAGGGCTCCGGACCGCAGGCGCGGGTGCAGGTGAATTTCGCCGAGGGTAGCAAGTGGCTCATGCTGGGTTACGCCAAGCTCGAAGCCATCTGAATTTTCCTACCGCTTTTACGATCTTTTCATGGTCGTACTTCAGAAGAAGCCGCTAGCGCATCGGCTTCTTCCACTCACCCAAGCAAAAGCTCGAAACATTATGGGGCTGGTCAGGTGCGCGCCAACCTGTGCACCATGACGCGCGTGCAATCCATCAAACGGGAAATCCCACTTATGCAACGTTTTCTTAGCATCTTCCTGGCGTTGTGCGTCGGTTTGACGCTGAGCCTGGACGCCAACGCCAAGCGATTCGGCGGCGGCAAGAGTTCCGGCGCCGCGCCCATCCATCAGACCCGCCAAGCCGCGCCTACCACACCGGCCGCAGCACCGACCGCACCCGGCCGCGCGCCGGCCGCCGCCAGTGGCGCTTCGCGCTGGCTGGGCCCTCTGGCAGGTCTCGCGGCCGGCGGCCTGCTGGCCTCGATGTTCATGGGCGACGGCTTCCAGGGCATGCAGATCCTGGACTTCCTGATCATCGCGCTGGTGGCCTTCCTGATCTTCCGCTTCATCGCCGCCCGTCGTCGTCAGCAGCAGCCCCAGATGGCCGGTGCTGCCGGTCAGGCGCCGTTCCAGCGTGAAGCCCATGGCCAACAGGCCCCGCAAGCCTCGGTCTTTGGCGGTTCGGTGGCTCCGGCGGCTGCAGCGCCAGCCATCAAGGCGCCGGCCTGGTTCAACGAGCAAAGCTTCCTGTCCGCCGCTCGTACGCACTTCCAGTCGCTGCAACAGCACTGGGATGCCAACGAGATGGACAAGATCGCCGAGTTCGTCACGCCGCAGATGCTGACCTTCCTCAAGCGCGAGCGCGCTGATCTGGGCGACGGCTTCCAGTCCACCTACATCGACAACCTCGAGGTGCAACTCGACGGCATCGACGAGCGGACCGACAAGACCGATGCCACCCTGACCTTCCGCGGCGTCTCCAAGACCTCGCGTTTCGACCAGGGCGAAGCCTTCAGCGAAAGCTGGCACATGGAGCGTGCCCACGGCGACAACCAGCCTTGGCTGCTGGCCGGTATCCGCCAGAACGCCTGATCGTGATCGGGTGACCAGAGACCCCGGGGCCTTCCCCGGGGTTTTTGTTTTTGGCACAGTGGCCGACTAAGGTATAACGCGCAGCGTTGTCATCAAGTTCAGAGGATATGAACCGTGGAAGAAGTGATCGAGCAACTCCGTGAAGCCAACGAGCCGGTGCCTGTGCCGCTGGAGCTTCCGGACGAAGACCTGCTGGTCGAGATCGAAGAGCAGCTGTTCATCAACATTCCGTTCGTGTTCAAGGAGTTCTTCCTGAACGTCAGTGATGTCGTCTACGGCAGCCTGGAGCCGGTCACCGTGACCGATCCGCAGTCCCACACCTACCTGCCGGACGTGGCTTCCAATGCCTGGGATGCCGGTGTTCCCCGCGATCTGATCCCGCTGTGCGAGGACGGGGACGACTACTACTGCGTCGAAGAAGACGGCACCGTGGTGCTGTGGTCGGGCGAGGAAGAAATCGTCACCGAAGAGAGCTGGGAGTCGGTCTGGCACTGGGCGCGGGACGTCTGGCTGGAAAGCTGAGCACGTCTCGCATCGCCTGATCGGTGGAGCCGATCCGTACACCAGGGTCGCACGTCATGAACGGGCGACCCTTTTTTAGCGTCAGTGGTCGCGGTTGTTCTCGAGGGTTTCCAGCAGGGCCACCTGCATCCGCGTATGCACACGGATGAACCAGCGCCACAGCAACGCCACCACGCCCGCCGCCACCACGACGATGACCAGCAGCAGTTCGCTGGTGGGCAGGATACTGGCCGACAGGGCCGACAGCAGCACGAAGATCACCAGCAATGACAACAGCGGGATGACTTCGGCCACCACGCGCCGTACCCGGTGTGTGTGACGCCCGGCCATCTCGGGCTTCACGCTCATCTCCGCCAGCAGCATCGACAGGGCCTTGAGCTTGCGGTACGCGGCGATCAGGAACGGCAGCGATACCAGCAACGCCAGCCCCCAGATCAAGGCTTTCTGCTGGCCCACGTCGTCGATCCACTGGCTCAGGTAGACGCCCAGCCGTTCGGCGAAGTAGGCGCTGCTGAAGAAAATGGCGATGACCAACGCCAGATTGACGCCGACCTGCAGCAGGATGCGTCGAATCATGGCGGCCAGCACGGCGCTCTCGCCTTGAGGCTGGATGCTGCGCAACCATTCGCCATACAGGGACAGTACGCGTGACAAGCGCTCAGGCATGACCCGACCGAGCTTGATCGACAAAGGGTCCGCTGCGCGAATCAGGTACGGCGTCAGCAAGGTGGTGATTGCCGAGACGGCGACCGCAACCGGGTAGAGAAAATCGCTGGTGACCTGCAGGGTCATCCCCAGCGCGGCGATGATGAACGAGAACTCGCCGATCTGCGACAGCCCCATGCCCACGCGCAGTGAAGTACGCCCATCGTTGCCGGCAATGAAGGCGCCCATGCCGCAGGACAGCATCTTGCCCAGCACCACCGCCAGGGTGATCACCACGATTGGCCAGGCGTACTCGACCAGTACCTGTGGATCGATCATCAGGCCGATCGCCACGAAGAAGATTGCGCTGAACAGATCGCGTACTGGTTCGATCAAGGTCTCGATCTTCAGCAACTGACGCGATTCGGCCATGATCGCGCCGATCAGGAAGGCGCCCAGCACCATGCTGTATTCGAGCTTGACCACCAGCAGACAGAACCCGAAACACAGCCCCAGCACCGTGATCAGCAGCATCTCGTTGCTTTCGAACTTGGCCACGTAGGCCAGCAGCCTGGGCACGACCAGAATCCCGACCACCAGCGCCACGATCATGAACAGCGACAGCTTGCCCACCGTGGAGAATACTTCGCCGGAGCTGACGCTGCCACTGACGGCGATCCCGGACAGCAGGGCGATGATGCCGATGCCGAGGATGTCTTCGACGATCAGCACCCCGAAGATCAGCTGGGCGAAACGTTCGTTCTTCATCTTCAGGTCGTTCAGCGCCTTGACGATGATGGTGGTCGACGAGATCGCCAGGATTGCGCCCAGGAACAGCGAGTCCATGGTGCTCCAGCCGAACCAGCGGCCGATCTCGAACCCGATCCAGATCATCAGGATGATTTCGAGGAAGGCCGCGATGAAGGCCGTGGCACCGACCTTGAACAGCTTCCTGAGGCTGAACTCCAGGCCCAGGCAGAACATCAGGAAGATCACCCCCAGTTCGGCCAGGATCTTGATGGTGTCTTCGTCATGAATGAGGCCGAAGGGCGGTGTGTGCGGCCCGATGATGAAACCCGCGACGATGTAGCCGAGCACCACCGGTTGCTTGAGACGGTGGAAGACGATGGTGACCATGCCTGCCACCAGCATGATCACGGCCAGGTCCTGGATGAAGCCGATGGCGTGCATGGCGGTTGCTACTCCTTGTCATCGATGCACGGGCTCGGGCGTCCGATACCCGAATGGGGGGGACGAACCGCAAGTACGTACTGTTCTGGGTGAAAGAATGCTCACCTTGCATGAGCACGCTCAGGGTAACATCGCCTTCTGCTGCACATGGCGGGTGCAATATGCGGAAACAGTTGGACACATTCACCCGAGCCTGCTGGGTGGACGCGCCCGTTCCTGCCAGCACTTGCCGACGCGACCGTACGCCATCGCTTCAGGGGCGACTCGTTCACCCCGCTCTACCGCAATCGAACCGTGAGCCTGATTATGGAACCTGGAAACGCCCAACTCTCGATGACCGTGCTCATGACGCCGGACATGGCCAACTTCTCCGGCAACGTGCACGGCGGCACCCTGCTCAAGTACCTGGACGAAGTCGCCTATGCCTGTGCCAGCCGTTATGCCGGGACCTACGTGGTGACTTTATCGGTGGATCAGGTGGTCTTCCGCGAGCCGGTACATGTCGGCGAACTGGTGACCTTCCTGGCGTCGGTGAACTACACCGGTACCACCTCGATGGAGGTAGGCATCAAGGTCGTGACCGAGAACATTCGGCAACGCTCCGTGCGCCACTCCAACAGTTGCTTCTTCACCATGGTGGCGGTGGACGACAATCGACGCCCTGTCCCCGTGCCGCCACGCCTGCCCCAGAGCAGCGAAGAAAAACGCCGATTCGTGCAAGGCCAGCAGCGCCGGCAGATTCGCCAGGAGCTGCAAGAGCGTTATCAGAACCTCAGGACCGACGACGCCGAGGCATGACTCAACGTCTCGACAGGCCTGGGGATAAGTCGCCACGGCACGGTGGAGACGATCCGTCCGTTGTCTGTACGAGGCCTTCCCGGTCCGGTTAAGCTGACTGTACTTTCTTGGAGCCTGTGCAGATGTTGACGCTGGAAAACCTCTTCGGCCTGATGGTGTTGCTGACCTTGGGGTCATGGCTGTGGCACAACCATGGCCTGCGTGAACGCGCGCTGGAGCGAGTCAAACAGCACTGCGCCAAACTCGACCTGGAGTTGCTGGACGACAACGTGGCGCTGCGACGGATCGGTTTCATACCCGATGCACGCGGCCGACGGCGCCTGGGCCGTGTGTACGACTTCGAATTCACCGTCACCGGCGAACAGCGACACCCAGGCACGGCTACGCAATTCGGTGCTCATGCCATCTACATCGAACTGGCGCCCTACCCCTTCAAGACCGACGCTTCAGCGCCTGTGGATAACGTCATCGAGATGCAGCAATGGCGGCGTACGCACGATCGCTGGAATCCCTGATCAGTTATCCACAAGACAATGCGAGAAGCGCTCTGCCAGCTTTTCACTCGAGTGGGCCTGTGGAAAAATCAGCTCTAATCGCGAATCTCTTCGCCATTCGCTGGCCTTCCAGGAAGTATGCTCGTCTCTCACTCCATTGAAGGATACCCAGCCCTCACTGCTGTGGATAACTGCCTTGGCGCGTGTCGCCTGCAGCGAAGCCAACACCTCCCTCACCCGGTCCAGCGAAAAGCGTTGGCTTGGATGCCATCGTCCGCCCCAACTCCAGTCCGACCCGTCTTCGTGTACTGCGATGAGAGGCCGCGCTCTGTCGATCCATACCGTCTGAAGGACGCTTTCGTCCAGGCGGACCGGGGGTAAATCTATATATAATGAATTACTTATAGCTGATTCAGCGATGGAAATATCCGCCAGATCGACACGCCCATGGTCGGTCCAGAGCATCGGTTTCGCGGGTAATTGCTGAGTTATCAACAGCCTCTGCGTATTGTCCACAAGCTCGGATTTGTTGAGGATGAGCTGCGCTGATTGTTGAAGCGCTTCTTGCTGGGGCCGTGACGGCAGGATCCCTTTAGCCAAGGCACTGGCATCCAGAACGGTCACCAAGGGTTGTACCGACAGCACCCCCACCCAAGGTTGCCTTCCCAGTTGCGAGGCCAGCTCGAGAGGATGGCCCAGTCCTGAAGGCTCGATGAATACGCGATGGGGCCGCTGTGCGCGCAGTAGCCTGCCGAGGGCCACTTGAAAAGGCACGCCGTTGACGCAGCACAGACAACCGCCCGCCACTTCACTGATCGCGATGTCCGGGTCGCGGGCATCCAGCAACGCCGCATCCAGGCCGATCTGCCCGAACTCGTTGACCAGAACGGCCCAGCGTTCGTTACCAGGACGCTGTGACAGCAGATGCTTGATCAGGCTGGTTTTGCCGGCACCCAAGGGCCCGGCAATGAGGTGGGTCGGTATGTCGCGCAACATGAGGGGGCTTCTAGGTCTGTCCGAAAGAAGACCATTACTAATCAACCTCACTGCAACCAGTCAATGCTCAACAGCAGACGCCCAGGCTCCTGGGTAGCGCTGGGCGAGCGGTGCACCAGGCCACGCCCTTCGTTGCCTGACCAATTCTCTCCCTTGAGCAAGGCCACATCGCCTTCAGCCAGCCGATGGCAGCGTTCGGGAATGTCCGCATCGGCGGGATCGCTCAGCCATTCGCTGCCGGTCCCCGCGTAGGTGGTCAACAGGCGCAGCGCCACGTGATCGACGTGAAACCGAGGGCACATGGCACCTTGCAATACCCGCAGACGCAGTCCGAGTCGCCGTGCTCCCACCAGGCAGGTGAACGCTTCCACCAACCAGGTCACGTCAGCCACGAACGCCTCATAACCTTGCAAGTCCTGGGTACCGACCAGCAGGTCGTTCAGAATCACGGGCATATCCTCGCGCACCTCCACCACTCGTTCATCGGCCAGGCGTTGGCCAAGGCTCAACACGAGCGCGGAAAAATCCACGATATGGGACGGCAGGCTACGCTGCCAGACCGCCAGGTTGACCCCATCCTCGAGGATGGCTGACAGAGCGTTAGGAGAAGCCTCCATGACTTGACGCGACGGTGGCAGTATCGAGAACGACTCGAGCGCGATCGGACGGTGTAGGGGGAAAAGACGGCTGGCCATGTCTACTCCTTCACGGATGGCAGGATTAATACGTTATAGTATAACTAAATCATCGTCGTCGGTTTTTCTTCAGTTGCCCTCTATCGGGTACCGATGACACGTTCGTACGGGAATCCTCCATGACTGATCTACACCTGCCCGATGTTGCCCACCACGCCAGCTCCCATGCCATTGCGCTGACCTGGGTCGGCATGCAAGGGATTGCGCTGCCCATCCAGATCATGGGGCAGCGGGTAGCCGCCCGTGTCGATGCCGGGGTCAACCTGGATGCGCTCGATGCCAAAGGCATTCACATGTCACGGCTTTACCTGATGCTGAGCACCTTGGAAGATCACGATCTCGATCCAGCAGCCCTCGAACAGTTGCTGCGCCGATTTCTCGCCACTCACCACGACTTGTCCACGGCCGCTACCGTCCAACTGCGATTCGATTGCTTGCTGAAACGATCGGCGTTGATCAGCGAGAACTCCGGCTGGAAGTCGTATCCCGTCAAGGTCGATGCGCGCCTCGAAGACGATATGTTCCACGTGGAACTCTTCATGGACGTGCCTTATTCCTCTACCTGCCCCTGCTCGGCTGCCTTGGCACGGCAGCTCATCCAGCAACAGTTTGCTACCGACTTTCCCTTGGAGCGGGTCGAGCGCGCGCAGGTCATCGATTGGTTGGGCAGCAGCCAGGGTGTCGTGGCGACTCCGCATAGCCAGCGCAGCGTGGCGCGCATAGGGGTACGTCTTGAAGGGCTCGACCGTCTACCTATCGTGGAACTGATTGATAAGGTCGAGCACGCTTTGGGCACTGCCGTGCAGACGGCCGTCAAGCGTGTGGATGAGCAGGC
>Ga0157363_1002636_pt1 | contig 15924 bp, 7 predicted proteins | sample AttsexASBM1_FD_111477 | JGI IMG/M metagenome (GOLD analysis project Ga0157363, IMG submission 111477) | Fungus gardens microbial communities from leaf cutter ant in Ribeirão Preto, State of São Paulo, Brazil - Atta sexdens ASBM1 | ecosystem: Host-associated > Fungi > Mycelium > Unclassified ...
CCAGGAGGCGGCTGCCAGGCAACGGTGACACTGTTGTTCTCGGCGCTACACTCTTCGGGGATTAGTAAAGGAGCTCCGGGTGCTGGAAATGCGTAATTGAAACGGTTTAACAGCGCTCCGCGTTATTGCAATCGTCAGCGTTGCGTGGAAACGCGGCAGTAAAGTAATGAGCTAGATTTAATGTCTTTCAGGTGTGCGTGACTTTAAGCCCAAGGGTGTTTGAAGTCAATTCCAACGATAATCGCAATAATATTCGCGATAATTTGAGTTATTATATTAAATTGAGTTATTATATATATATATATATATATATATATATATATACATATTAAAGTTATTATATTAATTATGATATTTAATACATGAACTCTCTAAATTTTTTGAAGTGGAATCTCATTCTATAGAATAAAAATTGAGTCAATCTTGAAAAAGAATGGATCAATTTTCAATCTTTACAAATGAGAGAGGTTTCACTGTTTACAGTGAGATCTAAAAGTTTTAGAGAGAAAATTAACGAAAATTTCAATCCTTTGATTAACTTGAAATAAAACCCTTCGTTTGTTAATGTAACGAACTCCATTTACGTGATGGAAAAATAGATAGGGTTGCTTTGAAGTTTCGTAAAAATAAAATTATAAGCAGACTATAAATCAGTTGTTGTACTTGCTTAAGGACGGAAGCTTCCAATACTGAAATTTTCTACTTCGGTAAAACTTTGTACACACTTAAGAAGTTTCTCGAGTAAGTAACTAAACATTTCGTATTTTCGTAAGGATTGAGGTAAAGGCATTTAACTTTGGAGATTTTGAGCCAACGAAGTTTGCTTGTAAATCATTTTACAAACGAATAAGTTTATAAATAAGTAGAAAGTTGCAAATACAAATAGATTAAAATGTAATCAATAAAAAAAAAGAAAAATTCCTGATAAAATTATAATGCGCACATCATGTTTATAGATGTATGTGTAATAATGCATCTTTATACAAGTAATAAACTTATACATACTCTTCAAAAGATTGAAAATTTAACTAGTCTTGGAAAAATATCTAATGAAAATATTTTTACTTTTAAATAAGAATAGCAGATTTTCACTCTTTAGGAATAAGATTTTATTCTTTTGGAATAAAAATCACTCTAGGAGAAGTCTATTCCAAAAAAAGAAGATATTATCCTTCCTGGAGTGAATCTCACTCCAAAATAATAAAATCTTACTTTAAAAGAATAAAAATCTGCCACTTTTGTTCAAGAATGAAAAGTTTCACCCTTTTTTTCAAGACTGATTCAATTTTTACTCCAAAAGATTTTAGACAAAATTTAAACAGTACATATAAAATCATAAATTAAAAATACTGTGAAGAAAATAAAACAGATTCACAAATAGACGATTTCATTTGAGTAAGTTTTAATTACCACTAGTCGAGATTTCGACTACAATATGATTTGAAACTGCGCTGGGTATTTGGTTACAATCCGATTTGCTTCGAAGCTGGCTTGCGTGATGACCTTCGGTGGCAATAATTTTACGATTTAAACAGGCTTCCGACTGCCGAATTTGTCGCGAGTTTCCTAACGACGGACCAAACTTGGTTGTTGCCGCAGCGACCGCAATTGTATTCAATTCTGACTGTCTAAGGTACAAGTTAAAGCCGCGGAAATTACTGTGCGCTATTCAGATTTCTGTCCCACAGAAATATACTGAGCTGTCAATGCAGAGCACCATATCTTAATTTGCCAAGTCGAATGGAAAATACGTATAACTTTCTCAACAAAACGCTAAAATCAAACTGATCATGTTGGAACCTAAAATAAAATTAACAGCTAATATTAATTTCTTTTGGAGCTGCAATATTCTATATAAAATTCTAGTAATTCATTTAACTCTGTAATTTGAGTTATTTTGGCACACGCGAAATTTCACACGCGAAGTTATACATTTTTAAATAAATTTCCATTTTTCCTCATTTTGGCTCAAATATCAATTTTATTAAATAAACATTTGGAACACAATAAAAAGGAAATAAATGTTCTCTAAATAGTCAAGCTGGATTTTTAATTATTAAATAATTCAATATAAATTTATTTACTACATATTCTGCAAATTGCATGTCGAATTTAATTTTCAGTTTTGAAACGCAATTCTAACAGAACTAGGGTAGTAATATTACAAATTAAATTGACAAATTATTTAATAATTGTAGAGACCGACGAAAAAATTAACGAAGCTTGAAATTTGAAAACTCAGGAGTCCTCGTTTTCAATCCTACTATTCAGTGTATGCTACGCCAATGGCGCTCCTCTGTTGTCATACTTATTCGGGTCGTCTATATATACTTTTAAATGACCTTACGGTTCTCTTTATTTTCCTACAATATTGATGCTCATAAGCACGTTAGAAAGATTTTAATAATTTGATGCTGGTAGCATTTCTTTCAAAGATCTTAATAACAAAAACACTACTTGATAATGTAATAGAGATGTCGAAAAGTAAAAGTCCCGAATTTGTCTATTTTTTGAAAGTCTAGAAACAGTAAAAAGAAACTTAAGCTGGACAAAAAAGACCCAGATTGCACAGAAGGGAATTAAAAAAAAAAAGAATATTTCAAATGTCCAAACATCTTTCGTTTAAAATGAGGCATTGCATTAAAATGTTAAGGCACGTAGATACATATGTTTCCTCTCTTATGGGAAATTACATTAATTTATTTGATAGATGTAGAAATTCGCGCTCGTTGCTTTTACCGTGAAAGAACGATCGGTCAGAATGATACTGATCACTTTGGACCGGGCGTTCATTACGGATCATGTAAATGTTAGGAATCTATTTTCAAGAGCGTTAACACGCGCTGTAGACGTTGATGCTTCTGTATGCAATTATCTGACTTGCAGTGAAAGTCTACCGCGTTGCGATGCAGATCGTCGATTAACTTGTTGGCATGCTAATAAACCAAAAGCATTTCCTCTTAGTTCGCGCTGCCCACTGACAGCGTGCGGTTTCGCGCAAATTTATCTCTCGAAAACGCTGTTGACCGTCGACTTCCTGTCCGTTTCGGTCGTCGATTCCGGATGCGCCGGCAGCATAATCCGATCGGACGGTCGCCACCGCGATCGAGGAGTAAACACGCGCCAAAAAGGCGAAAGATAGGAAAGGCCAAGGCACGGCAAATACGTCACGATGTGCAGTCGGATAAAAAGAGACGTGTCCTGAAAGTTTACCGTACTGTTTTTTGCCATGTCGGTAGATACTGTTGAATCACAAAAACCGCGATCAAGCTTTTTGACAAAATTATTTTATACGGATCGTCTCATCCGTATCGTATTACTTTTTTTTTTAATGATAATAGATGCGTTCGGCAAACGAAACAGTTCAGTGAGCACTTAAGCCAGAAATACATAGAAAAATGTAAGGCAGTGAAACGTAAGCAAATCGATCAATCACGATAAAGAACTATTTTCTTTATATTACGATCTTTACTGTGATTGGCCAATTCGTTTTGCTATTTAATCCTATTGTCTTACGTCTTTTAATATGTTTCTAGCTTTAGTGATAATTTATTTTCATACGTCTGTTGAATGCAACTAATTTCTTTGAACAATTCAAGATCGATTTTTACTTTACACTCTTTTGCAGTATATTTACAATTAGAACCTACAATTAGAATCTATCAATAGGAATCATATTGCTCAATTTCGATTGTAAATCAAATTATAAATCAGAAAGAAAATTTGTTTTCTATAAAAAATAAAAAGATAAACGAGTCGGTGAGATCGAGTGATTGGAATCGTGATAACAGCGTATAGAAATATATTTTTTGCACGAAAAGAGAAACTTCAATGGCGTCCCATACATTCATACAGATGAAAAAGTATTCTCTTCCATAATTTTCTGGAATAAAAGCCGTGGAAGCTACGATTTCACACAAAACTAATCACCTTTCCGATTTCGGACGAAATTGACTCGTGAATTCAATGATGTACGAAACATAATACGCTTTTTCAATATATATGATGTAGGAAAAAATCGCATTTTTCTGTACAAAAGAGATATAATCTTTTATACAGGAAAATATCATTTCACGCAGGAGATTAAAAAATGCAATTTTTATATGCAACTAGGAAGATTTAAACAAACGTACCACAATACATGAAAAGAAATAAAAAATGATCCATGATGCGTCAACACGAGATTCAATTTTATTTCCAAACATTGAATGTTTTGTTATATCGTGACGCGAAAAGACTGTAATAGGAAAAGGATTAAACAGCACATTGTGTTGTACACTTATAGTTTAAATTTGAATTTGAGAAATTACTTATAATTGATGGAGAACGAGGCGTATATCACAAAATTTATTAACTCTATTTTATATGTATAAACAGACGCAGAACACTAAGAATAATGATGTTCTACCTTCTTGCGGCGTCAAGGAAGACTTAACATGTGTATGTATAATTAACTGGCTTCATGCCTGACATGCGAATCGTCACGGAGAGTTCAGCATATCCTTGGAGAGAACCGTTCCGCTCTACAGCACGAGAACTCTAAGGTCCCTGCGGTATTCGCATTATGAAATTAGGCTAATGGCACCAGCGTTACATAACTATGTTCAACGTCAAACCGCCAGAGCTTTAATGCAAATTAAGATCATCTTGAGAAACATTTATCATTTTATATTTTCATTTCCAGTTAAATGGCAAACAAAAAGGAAACATTACTTTTCATTTGAACACGTCGAACAAGTAGGAAGTTAAATAATGATGTTCGTGCATTTAACTCAGAAATAATCATCTGATTTTTTTCTATATGTACAATTATCTGGAATATTTTTACACTTCTAATTTATTATTCAAGAACGAATTATGTCACAAATTTAATTACAATTTTCTGAAAAACGTAAATAGAAATCAAGTAAGTATTAAAATAAATAAGCATAAATTAAGTAGCTTATTATTTATAAAAAAATAAAGATTTTAATTATAATATAATTAATTAATCTGCTTTTCTCTTGCGGGTTTTCGATAGAACTTATTTATTTAAAATTTGTTTAAAGAATTATTTAGAATTACTTTATGATTTGTAAAGAATAATCATTAAAAAAAAAAAGAAAGAAGATATATTAAATAATATCCATACAAAACAGTATTTTACAATTCATATTTTTCCGTCGCTGTGTAAAAATATTCCCATGTGGCTATTCCCAGGTTAAACATCTCGCTACAATTCGAGAGCTTAATAAAGCTAATAGCTTTTCTAGTTAAAATGCAAAAAATTTGCAGATAAAAAGAATTATTAAAATTAGGATGTAAGAATTTGAAGTGTAATTTTCGGGACGGTGGGATCGTATAATTTGCGTGACGTGTGACATGGTGAAAATCGAAGAGAGAAAAGTCGTTTATGTCAAATAGGAAAAGAGCAACGCGGCGTAGAATAAACTCTCTTCCGGTTACACCGCTTATCGCGATCCAAAAACTCGTGTAATCCGACATGGAACCTCGATGGAGCCGTCCACTCGGTAAACTCCGTTGCACCACGCTCCGTCGCTCTATGACGTCGACATTACAATCGATTATCCCGGATTTCGTCGGATTTTATATCGGCGCTATCAAACGTGTGAATCCATAATCTCTAGATATTATAGCCAGCGTGGATAATTTCTTTTGATATTATCTCTAATGACGAACATATAAGAAACTAATACATTCTAACAGTAAAGATTAATTAAAAGTATTATTGCTAATGTTTAATTAACTACTCGCTACTCGCTACTGTTGGATTTTAAAGTTAAAGACACAATCGATTTTTTTATTATGAATTTTGATAGTTAAATTTAAAAAATAAATTAAATATCATCCAACTTCTATGATAATAAAAACGGCAAAAACTTAAAAACTTATTAAAAACTTCCACAAGTATATAAATTTTTTCAGTATACAGTCTGAAATAATATATTATATGTAAAATTCTGTATTGAAGTTCGAAGACTCAAGTTGCAGACGAAGGGTGAAAATTTCACATTGATGACGGAGGGTGAAATTTGAACAGATCGTCGCGTAATAAACTCAGAGAGAAAGAGAGAGAGAGAGAGAGAACCGATATTGTGCTTGTAATATTTACGATTCGACCGACGAATAACGACAAAAATCCGGACGAAGCGAGAAGCGTAATGGTTACCGCGGCGTCAATTAAAGCCGGCTAAAAAAGTCGCGAGGGAAACACGTGAAATATCGATCATCCGCCTTTTACGAGGGTGCGCTCGTAAAAGTGGAAATTAATGGACAGAACAGGTGCACGCGAGTGACTCGAAGATCTCCGCTTTCGAAGGAGCGGCACGGTCTCGACAGAGACGCGTGGAAACAACGTACGCGGATAAAAAACTGTTACGATCGCTCTTTTTACAGCTTTACAATGGGGTTCGACGTGAATCGACACACCGACGAAACTTTATGCCCATATCGAAATGATTTATCGAACGGCGCGAGACGCGTCGCGCCACGCCGCGCCGATATTCGATACGTACCCAGATTCTCTCGCTTTTCCTCCTCCTCCCCTCTCTCTCTCTCTCTCTCTCTCTCTCCCTCTCTGTTTCTCTCTCATTCATTCTGTTCACTTTGTGAGGAAAACGTGAAAAAAGAATGCACCGATAAGGGTTATATAGTGGAGAGAGAGAGAGAGAGAGAGAGAGAAAGACGAAGCAGAGAATGCGCCGATAGCCCGTTTAAATGTATCGCGTGCGAAATATATCTTGCTGATAAAACTTAGCGACAGGTGAAAATAAACTTCGCAAAGGACGGACGGTTCTTGACTTGGCGAAAAATGGTCTTCTCGCGAGACTTGACAGATCTTGACGAAGTTCGCAGAAGACGATCTTTCACGCTTCACTCCAAGCGCAGAAGCATTCTTGAAATAATCACGTTCACTTCGGCACTTTCTCGAAACGCGAGACAATTATGTGCACGCGAGAAACTTCTTTCAAACTCTTGAGAATCTCCGATTATATTTTTTATTTGAGTTCGATACGATACGACAGTTCTCTTTTCCTTATATTACATTCGCAGATAGATGTATTTATTGTGACATATTTCTTTCCAGTTCTTCGTTACTGTGATAGTTATAATCAGACAAAAAAAAAAGGAATTGCTAGACTCAACTTATGAAGTTAAATTTTTATTTAACTCTTCAGAATCTTTGTATGAAATTTATTATATATTATTATAATACATTATTATACATATTATTATAGTATACAATAAGTATTATATACATATATTAATATATTATATATACAATGAATTCGTAAAATTCTGAAGAGTTAATTATTTAAATAAAACGTACAGAATTTTTTAGTAAAAAAAGAAACTGTTTTCATATTTAAATAAAAATTAGAAATTATACATTATTATTTTGTACAAGGTACATTATTATTTTAATTTCTGATTTATTGTAGATTAAATATAGATGAAAAGATTAATATTTCTTTTCTCACTAAAAAATATTTCTAAATAGTGTTATATTTGTTTTAAGACACACTATGATAAAGTTTTATATCTCATGCATCTATTTATGTAAAGAAATTTAATTAAACATCCTTTGAATAAAATATTCGCATTAAAAGTTACGCATTATAATCACTATACATATAATAACTATAGAAGTTGGGCATTAAAAGAATCAGCGTTGTTATTAAAAGAACAGTCGTTGACGACAGAGCGTGATCGCATCGCAAACATATAAATTAATGAGCGAATTAATCTGCCAGCGTCGAGGGGGTAAAAATTCCCATTTACTCATGTTATCTTGACGAGACATACGTATGGAACGTCGCATTGTATGGTCGTCAGCCTCGTTCGACGACAAGTCTGCGTTTAATTTTTCGCTCGATGTCTAGACCGATTCTTCGTTCTTCTTTTCTACACTATGGAGAGAAATCTATCGATCAAATAAAGCAGAATATTAAATATTGATTTGTCAAAAATATTGGAAAAATTGATTTTAAATTTTATACATTTTAAATTTCAAAAAAAGTGATTTTACATTTTATAATAAATTTATTTATTTATTATTATATATTACATTTATGGCATTGACATAAACATAACATTTTACCAGGCAATAACGATTCGCGCTCATAATCGATGCACCACGCTATAAAATAAAATACGATAAACCACACGAATTCTGCAGCGACAAATTTTTAACTTCAGAGCAGCCCGATCGCCTTTAAATCCACGGAGGCAGATAATAACGAGATTTAGCAGTGGCCCGAAAAATTTAACAATTTTACGTGTCGTAAAACTCGAGATGGTGATCGCACTAAAGTTGAAACCGCGATAAAGTCAAAATTTAAGAAAGCAGAGCACCTGTTCAGGAACATGGACTCATCGTCGATTGCTTGTCTCTCCCTCGTCTCAATATGACGGAATTTTTATGTTCGATTAAGTTCACTCTACCAAGATCGAAATGGCGCTGGGCGCGCGCACGTAATGGCCTCGTAAAATACGAAAATGAATTTCATTTTTTCTCTTTGCCCATCATCGTTCACCACTGTAAACTACTAAGCAGCTGTTGCGATCGCAGATTTTCCCATTTTCACCTTATTGCTTCGTGCGAAATAATTATGAAAATTAATAATGAGTTATTCGCCATTAATTTCATTTTTACTCATTTTTACTTGATTTTTCCTAAAGCATTCATTAACATGTAAATTTTTTACATACAATAATAAAATTTAAAAAATAAAATTTCTTAAAAGACTTCGGAAAAAAAAGATTACTGACGGCATCAAATATTAATATTATATATGTTGTTTAACTTTTTGAAGGATTGTGATATAAAGAATGACCTCCTTTCTTGTTTGAATGTGCATGGTGAACATTATTCATCCCATCTTTATAATAAATTATGAAATTACTAGAAACACAGAAATTTATATGTGTTTGAATATATCTCTTCTTATAATTAATTACATAAATGAAATTTATTTTTTTTTATTATTTTGTGTAATATTGTACTCTCTCTCTCTCTCTCTCTCTCTCTCTCTCTCTCTCTCTCTCTCTCTCCCCCCACAAATAATTAAATTAAAACTTTGTCATATTTTATAAAAATAATTTCTATACAAGACATTTTTTATTGTAAAATCCTGTGTTTCAAAAAGTTAATGGAAAAAAAAAATTCGTAATCCAACGAAATATGCATACATTTTTTCTAATGTATTACATTCGTTAGATTCTGGGAAACGCGCTAGAGTGATTTCGTTGGAAACTTTACACGGAATTCCCGCGAACTTGAAAGTTTCCACGGGGCACATTCCTCGCTTTGCTATTTGCAAAGCCGGGTTAAGTAAATGAAATTCCGTGTGACTGCCGATCGCAGATTTTAACGAACCGAGGCGTGCCACTCTTTGACGAGCAAACTGCGAGTAATGAAGAAACTTTCTGATATCACCGTACGATTTATATCAAGATTCCACGAAAGTGAAATGTCTTGATAGAGATGCGAGTTTATACCCTTCTCGATGGTCGTTTATCAGGTTTCGTTAAATAGATTTGTATTTCATTAATCTCTCCTTTCCTAATTTCAATCAGAACGCGCGGTTGTAAATTTGTTAAAATAATGAGCGAGTATAACGTGCTTCCCGCACGTGGTATCCTTAATTTTAATGGCGAATGCTTTGATCAATTCTGAGTTGATTCCATCGTCAAATTGAGTCGACGAAATCGATAATTTTATTTGCCACTCAAGTGAATTGAATTTCGAGTGTGCGTCTGTCTTGTGACTCCCATCCTTCTATCCATACGTTATTAAGTTATCCATACATCTGTAAACACGGTAATCAGATATGATTAACGTTTTCCGATCTGACATTGGTCTGTAACACCCAGAATCAACGAAGAGCCGTGTATACCCAGTGAACAGTAAGGAGAGGTTGTCTCTTTGTAACGAGTTAATACCTCCAGATCGTTATAGCAGTTACTGCAAAGCCGGTACCTAATTAATCCGCTTTTGAAACGTTTTAGTGTACGGCAAAGCCATGGCGAGCAAGGAGGCATGCTTAAAGGAGTCGTTGCCGGGGGCTACGTAAAATTATTAAGCAGACCTCCCTACTCTTTCCTCTCGTCATCTCTCAGCCGTCTAGACTACTTTGGCGGGTGAGATTGACGCCTCCTTCATCTCTCTTAATAATTTTTTTCATCTCTTTTTTCCTTTCCCGTGTCACTAATATTTAAATATATGTCTACAACTGCGTTTACTATTATTGAGTTTCCTTTACCTGCTGTAGGAAATCGCTCTTCCCCTTCTGACGCTGCGTCCAACAGTAAAATGATTTATAATCATTGAATTGGTGAAAATATTTGCATCCATTTACGTACATTGCATGCAAACACAACGTCAAACAAAACTCGCTCGAAAGTCTCTTATCGAAATATCAGATACCTTCACTTTTGATCACTCTGTTAATTTACAATCGCGAGACTTATTAATTCGAGTAAAAAATTATTATTCCTTTCACGCGACTATTATCAAGTTTGCAGATATCTTAAAATTGATTAATAAAGACAAGATATGAATCGTCTGATCCAGAGCATAAAATTGCAACTAATCTAAATGATCTATATAACAGAACTGTAATTGTCATTGCAAGTCGTTTCAGGAGTTACGTAATAACAAGAAAATCGAAGTTTACTAACGTGTGTAACCTTCCTTTCGCCGATTTGAGAGGTAAACGACTATCAACGAACAAGACTTGTACAAAGTTGCGCGATCAGCGCGGCCTCGTAAAGATAAATCGCTCTACAAAATCCCGGTAGTTGCGGAACGAGAAGCTACGAGTCAATTAAGCGTACACAAAGTCGTCTTTCGAAACGAGTTTACACCACTTTTACGCTCGTTGTTTTATCGCGGGTACATACGTAGGTACGCAATGCGAGCTAGGATTCGACGAACCATCATGAACAATTCAGTTCGCGTAACGAACTAAGCGGATGAGTTTCCAACGAGGACGTGGAGCCAACGAGATGTTTTACGAACTATCTCAGACATCATGACGAAGAAATATCTGATTTATTCAAACAATTGTTGCGGCGATTTTTCAGAGAAAAAGTCTTTCACAAAATGTTTGCAAAATCATTAAATTATTAAAACACATGCTATTCGTTTGAATGAGAAATACATATTTTTAATGTCAAAAGTTATTATTTGGGAAAGATTTATCTTAAGCAATATTTTTTTAAGTTTTAATCTAATTTTATTACTGTCATTACTTAGCTTTTGTAATTTGCACTTTTGAATTTAGCAAAACTAAAACGTGAGACGAAATCTCCATGATTTAAATTATATTTTCATAGGTACGACTGTTTATTGAAGATGGCTTAAATCTGAGCCGAACATTTAATTAATTATTGTGTATTGATTATTATTTTATATAATATAACTGTGCATTAAACTTTTATTAGCTCTATTTTTAATTTAATTTTGTAATTTCTTTTTTAAAGGTTCTTACTTGTTTATTTTATTTATTGTATGACATTACATGTTATAGATATTTCAAGTAAGTATGGTATGTATATATCGTAGAGAATTGAATGTATCTCATTATTAAACTACACAGATATGTGCTCCTGCAACGAAATTATCTATTGGTTAGCTCTAATCACGTTGGCTCCTAAGTAACTTCCTCTTTAGTATACGCGATAGATCTACGATACTTTGACTGAGTTCCGTAGCAATTAATTAAGCTGTACTTTGGAAGTGCAATGAAATCAATAGCATCAACTGCGAAGTTCTACAGGTTTATCCCGGAACATCTTATTTAGTTCAAGTTGTAAAAAGTTAAACTCGTTCGTCCAAGCATAAATTTCAAATTTAATATCGATTTTTTTTTTTTTTTTTTTTTTAAAGAAACGTGTATACCAGAACGTTATACAAGTCTAATCGATCAAGCGGAAATGGTAGCGTGCAAAAAGCTCATTTGCTTCACGTACACCGTGAGTAAAAATTCATGTCATTTCTCATTTCGTCTTAATGCGATATAGTTGCTATCGGGAAACCCGAACTCGTCCGTACGATAAAATTTATTCGCGATCATTGCCGGATGGATCACCGGATAGGTTCAATATATGCACACGGACATTACACAATCACGTAAACCACATTCAGTCATCATGGCGGACTCACGTTTAAGTTGGACGAAGGTGAGCTGATCGATGGCGCGGCGCAGCGGTTTGTCGTCCAGGGTAAGATCGAGCAACGGCAAACGAGCGATCTCCTGTACACCCTCGGCACCGCCCCAGGAACCGGCGGCCGTCGCTGCTCGGACCGACAACATGCCGCCGATCTGCAAGAAGGCCGCGCTGTCGGTCTCCTTTAGCGCCTCGATACAGAATGTGAGCAACGCTGTGGTCGCCTGTAAGTGTGTGGCACATCTCGCCACCTGGTCTCGCAACGATCGTACCCTGGCCTCTCTAGTTTGTCGAGCGGCTTCGATCAACCGTGACTTTCTCGCTTGCAGAAGACTCACCAGGTTCGTTACCCGATCTTCGACCTCCTCCTCAAGCGCCACGCATTCCTCCTGAAATGGATTATTCTCTTTGATTATAATATCGCGAAATATCTTTTACTCAATATTACTTTTATATATAATATTATCTGTACACGACAGAATTTCATAATAAACTCTCTAAACTAAAGCAGAGAACTTACATGTATATTTAATGTATATTTAATGTATAGAAGAAATTATGATCTATCATTATACTCAATACATATATTTTATCAGAGAAAAAATTGGAAAAATAAATTGGAAAACTATAATAATTAATTTTTATAAAAATACAGTAGTAATTTTTTTGCTAGAAATATCTTTCTATATATCTATTTTCATGGAATAAGTTTAATTTTGGATACTTTAACTTCTTTAGAAATATCGTACATTTTTTAATACTTGCATACACATATTTGAATGTAGAAAACAATATTTGTATAGGTACGATTTGATATTGTACGAGAAATCTAATATCAAACTGATTACGCATGTCCGTGCATAAAGAAGGGAAAATAGAAGACTATATCAAAAGGAATCTCTGTCGGAGTTTGATTCGCCGATTGTAAGCTATCCTTTGTATATTCGAATTATCCCTTCGGCCATCAGAGATGAATGCACGGCGGGTTTCTATCAAAGAACTGATGTAATTAATGCCATATCTTTTCGCAATTTCATGGCACCGTACCGCGTTGACACGTCCGTCGACACGGAATTTAAAACGGGCGCCAAAGGCGTGCCCATACTCACATGTACTTTATCCGTCATTCCTTTGAGCCTTTGAATGAACTCCGTTGTCGAGCGGGCTCTCTCCGACAGCTGCTGTAGATTTTGCGACAGCTCCGTCTGTAACAGCAGAAATTCACGACACGTGAAGAAACGTGGTACGTGCGTACTCAGAGAACATGATATGTAGACGTTTGTACTAAAGGTAACTATAAAGATATCAATATGGAATAAAAACAATTTTGCCTTTTTTAAAGAAAAAATATTGTAAAAATATGTATCGTATTTGAAATAAAAAGAATCTTACTTTTTTTAAGACAAAAAAACCTATAAATGATAAAGTTCTAAAATCATATTGCTAGAAATTAATTTGTATAATATATTGAAAAATATAATAATATATATTATGTAATATATATGAAAAATATATGTAGGATATATATTTCAATTTTATACGTTAATGTATTATGTATATACACTGAAAATAAATTTTAATAAATGTTTGTTTGAATAGTCTAACTAAATATTTACTAAATATAAAACATATATTCATTTGATACAAGAACTATTAATCTAAAGATGGATCCATAGTCTGTTCTTATTTCAAGACTGTCTAAAGTAACGTCTTAAGACGCTAATACTCTCTGATTGATTCGTGACTTCTTAAGACTGTACTTATCTTGAATATAAGATCTGACTACGAATACCGACCTAAGTATTATTTTTTAAGTAAATATTTATTTATTGTAAGTAAATATTTAGTTAATATTAGTTTTAGTTCAAACAAATATTTGATAAAGTTTAGTACATTTTTTTCTCAGTGCATAATACGCATTTCTGTGTATATACGTGTATAGTGCAAAACAGAGATTACATGCTAGTAAACTGTACATAGATAGATAGAGGTACTGATGACTAATGAAGACGAATTATGTACAGCACAAGCGTTCGATGTTGGATCGATATGTCACGCTGGTTCCAATGGATAAACAGTTCTCATATGTAGAGAGTTTGTACGTTGAGCGTACCATACATAGGCGTAGTCACGCTTTCGTAAACGAGCTTGAATTAAGTACATATCGTTGTTTGTTCAATAACGACATAAAGTGCTCTTCTTTCGCTGTGGAAAGAGGGAACATACAGCGTTATTTCTTCTCGAGAAAATCTCGAAAACTAAACTCGAGATATAGTGTAAACAGACATATCTGATTTTATTCATGTACAAACAACAACATAAATACGATTCAAATTATTATATTATTTTCTATTTTAAAATATTTATACGCAAATTTAATAAAATAATATTATACTGTATATGTCTCTAATATAAATGTAATACAATTAAATTATTAATATACATATTTAAAAAGTTTAAAAGATTCTTTAATATTTAATTTAATTTATAAACGCAGCTTTTCTACTAGGAAAAAAATTCTTAAATTTAAGTAACATTTTCTTAAATACAATATCAAGTAAATATTTATTCAAAAGAAGAAAGTAATAAAAAACTTAAATCAAATAATGTATGTTTACATTTAGTAAATATTTCTTTAGGAATTTTTTTTAGTGTATGAATAGGAACAAGTGAAATATTCGTCAGATTTCATCAAAAAAGCCATTTTATATTATTTCTTATTAATTATAATATATTATTTCTTCTTTTTTTCTATCTTTATTTGTAAAACAGTTCGAAACTTATTTCATCAAAATCAACCTCTTAGTCATTTATGTAAAATACTTTACAGATTCAAGATTCAAGATTAATATTGTGGTGAACATCGAAGAGAAATGGCATTCTTATAATCCGGCACGCATTTATAACTGCGATTTAATTTATCATTTTACACTGAGTAAGAATGCGACCGGCATCGTCTCGCAATATCGCGAATCGTTCCCACAGTTCTCGTTTATCATTTTCCTCATTTCTCGACTTTCCTCACCGGACAATACCTTCAGATCGATCGAGCGGACGGACGGGTGTACTTCGTCGAATTCACCAGAGACCAACGCACGTCGCGTCGTCGTCGGCAGTTTCCATTTAACACGACAATGTGTGCTAGTCGAAATGGGATGCGATCGCGTATGCAGTATGCACACGATACCGACAGCGTCGGCATTCATCAGGGAAGACGCGGATTTACTCGTGCAAGTTCGCGATAAAGCCTCGACGGATTACAGGAAAATATCAGGCGACATTCGACGTTGAACGTTATCCATTTCTCGTATTCTTGACTAAACGATAGTGAAACGATCAGTGGAATCGCACACGAGAAATCTACATTTCGTGTAACTAATATTTATCTGCTACACATCTACCGAGACTTTCCGGATGCTAAAAAACATCTATTATACTCAATTTAACAACAACTTCGCTTTTTATTAGTTTATAAGTAAATAACGAAAAAAATGATTTTGTTAAAACATCTAAAAATTTAGCTAGATATAAATCTGTAAAAATAATTTCAATAAAATACTAAAATAATTATGTAGAACGTTCAAACTGGTTGTTAGAATATAAAAATTTTTTGCTCATTATTCTTGAGTTTCCCTACATAATTATTTTGATGGTCTAATAAAGTTATTTTTAGATCTATGTCTAGTTAAATTTTTAGATATTTCAGTAAAATCGTTCTTTCCATGTACAATACTAATAAGCACAAAAGTA
>Ga0157363_1002637_pt1 | contig 15922 bp, 14 predicted proteins | sample AttsexASBM1_FD_111477 | JGI IMG/M metagenome (GOLD analysis project Ga0157363, IMG submission 111477) | Fungus gardens microbial communities from leaf cutter ant in Ribeirão Preto, State of São Paulo, Brazil - Atta sexdens ASBM1 | ecosystem: Host-associated > Fungi > Mycelium > Unclassified ...
TGGAGAATGATGATGAATGTAATGATGACAGATTAGATCTATTAGGAAAAATATTTGAATTGTTTAAATCAGCAATATGCTTTCCTAATCTCTCTCTTTAATTTTCTTTTATTCCCTTCCGAATATAGACTTTATAGTTCTAATCCTATTCATTTTCATTGAAATGCTCATCAACGTTATTTTAGATGACATACATAGAAACTTTAGATTCTTTTTCAACACTATTTCACTCTTCTTATTTTCTTTTAGATAATTTTTGGTTTTTTTATTTCCTGATTTTGCCTTTCCTTTATTGCGTTCTTTCTTTTTTAAAATCTTTTCAATCTACGAAATAATAATAAATATAATACTAATTATATATAATTAGCATAATAAAAAATGCAGTATATTTAATATTTAATAATGAAATTGTTATATTAAGATAGAATCACATGAAGCTCGATTTCTTGATGAATGATAAGCATGCATGCACATATGCATGCCGTTTTGCTTGCTTTGGTGCATACAATCCGACGTTTGACAAATATATAATTATGAAATTAACAATTGTTTTTTTTGATTGGTGCATACAAGGAAATAATCCATAATAAATATAAAAATCATGCAGCGCTACATGAACGAATTCTAGCATACATTAGAGCAGGCATCAAGAGACACGATATGCTTGTATATATGTTATCATTCAAGCAGAAATCTAGTATCGTGTGATCCATCTTTAGATAAATGGACTAGTCGTAAATAATCCATTTCTGTTCTCAGATTGTCATTGATTTTTTTTAAACTGTTCGAAATGGAGAGCCAAATAATTTTCTTATTCATGTAAAAACATCCTTTATGTATACACAAAGAGAATTCGCCATATTCTGCAACGTTATCGCTTGATAGAGGTTCTTAATTCATCTGCTCGAGAATCGCTTTCAAAAGTTACAAGGAGCTATATGCAAATTCTTACTTTGGCCCATATTCATAGTCAGATCTAATATTTAAGACTTCTTCACATTTATCTTTAGATGCTCAGTAGCTGATAAAATAATTCATAGAGCATCTCCCAATTTTTTAGGGAAAATATACCAAGAGAAACATTAATAAAAAAAAAAACAAAGTCTTGGCTTATTTCGAGCTTGTAATTAGAATGATCTTTCAATTAATACAATTAGCGTAAGTTACATAAATGTAATATTTTTAAAAAATTAATCAAATAATGTAAAATACAAACGTTTCGACTTACAAAGCCTTCTTCAGTGTCACAAAGCAAAAATACATGATTAAGTTATGAAACAAATAGATAACGAATATAATGAAATATTTAAAATATCAATGGTGATGTATCAATTTATGTAGAAGTCAAATGTCAAAATGTGTTAAGACAGATTACTTAAAATATGAAAAATAATTCTTCATATTTTAAATAATCTTAATATATTTTGATGTTCGAATTCTATATAATCACCACTGATGATATTTTAAATATTTCATTAGATTCGTTATCTATTTAGTTCGTAACTTAATAATGTATTTTTGCTTTATAACACTGAAGAAGGCTTTGAAGAAGCCGAAACGTTTGTATTTTACATTATTTGATTAATTTTTAGAATATTATATTACATTTATGTAACTTATACTAATTGTATTAATTAAAAATCATTCTAATTATAAGCTCGAAACAAGCCACAATTCTGTTTAATTTGTTTAGAACATATACGAGCACTCTAATTAACAAAGATATACTGTAGTATATACTGTAGTATATTTTTCTTCATATAATGTACATACCTTTTACATATTTTTTAAATTAACTTAATAATTAACTTCAATTGTTCAGAATTCATTGTCCTTTTTTAAATTCTTTAATTATGCCCAGACTTCGTGAAAGTTTCGGAATTGTAACGGTATTTTTCGACTCGAAGAAATACGCTTATGATAGCTCGAAAAAGGCGGCGAAAAAATAGCAGATTTCACATGCAAATATTATGAACTATAATACTGATATTATGAATTACTATATAAGTATAACTCGTTATAAATTTCATTGATATTTTGTGAAAAAGCGATTGCGGAGATCATGAAGGCTGACAAATCTTCAAATCATCAAGAACTGATGTGAAATGCCATGTAAAAGAGGTGCGAGTATCTACTCTAGTAAGTACTTTATGATTTCAATGATTGCCAGTCAATAATCAATGTAATTATTAATAGCATCCAAAATTAAATGTCTAAAAATTAAAATCGCCAGAATTCAAATAGTCAAAATATACTATAAATAAAAATAATTTGAAAATTATACTATTTATACTTATTCTTTAGAAGCTAATTAATAAAATATTTTTAATCCTTTTGCACAAATTATATAATAAAAGAGAACCATCCCGTTTAAGAAAATATTTATTGTCTTACATTTATTAAAGCCTTGAAATATAATATTATATAAAGTTTTGTAAGAAAGATATATTAGGATAATATTTAGAAAAGTATACATATGATCTACCCCTTAACTAACTTAACAATTAACTTCGATTGTGCAGAATTTATTGTCTTTTCTTGAACTCTTCAATTATTTTAAGATATGTAAATTAACATTATCCAACGTGCGTGAGAGAAACATTTGTTCCTTTATTTAACTTCACTTTAACAAAAATAAGTTGATATCCAATGCTGAGATTTGTCAGTTTTCTTAAAAATAAATCACTGTGTAATAATTTATTATATTCATTTTAATTCTCTTCAGTTCAAACTTATTCTTTTACATCACCAATGCCATCCGGATTTATTGCAAATGTCGCCTCACTCTCTGGTAAACATGGTGAATCATATACCTTGCATATCCTAGTTTCTCCTCTGCCTTTACGCAAGTACAATCTCGTCGTGCTTGAATGTGCTAAAATGTGACCACCAATCGGTTTTTTCTGATCACCACCGAACATACTAGCAGCACCATCAACTTGTGCAACCACCTGATTCGTTATAACCACAGCAATTCCATGTTCATCTGCCAATCGCAGCAGCATTCTAAGAAATCTTCCTAAATGAACTTGTCTAGCTGATAATTCACCCCTGCCGGTGTAATCAGTTCTATATAAACCAGTCGCACTATCGACTATCAACAAGGCATATCTTGCCTCTGTCATCATAGCACTGGCTAGAAGCAACAACTTAGTCTGGTGATCAGTGTTGAACGCTCTTGCACAAGCGACGTTATCGAGAACTGACTGTCCATTGATCTTGTACTTTTCTGCTACTGCTATTAATCTTTCTGGTCTAAAAGTATTCTCTGTATCTATGTAAAGACACTTGCCCTCTGCGCCACCCATGCTGATAGGTAACTGACAGTTCACAGCGAGAGTGTGACACAGCTGAGACTTTCCTGATCTGAACTCTCCAAAGATCTCTGTGATAGAGCCAGTTTCTATTCCTCCACCTAATAGCTTGTCCAATTCCTTGGAACCTGTGGTGATATAGACGATATTCGCCCGTGTTTGATGTACCTCCGTGGCACTCTTAAAGCCCATCATGACCATCTTGGAAGCCTCTAGCTGCAACTTATCTGCTTTGGCTTCACTGATGCCTTTGATCACTAAGAGATCTTTCTTGGTCGCATAGGCCACTGCTTCGACGGTGTAATAACCAGCATCTTGGAGCTTCTTAATATCTCCAGCTGTAATGCCATTTTTCTACGCGACAAATAACAAAGCATAAGACAAACATGACAGATGTGTTTAAACGTGTACGAACATAATGACACATAGTCCTGATGGTAGATTCGTATGGCTTAACTTACTTCTAATGTTTTAACCAATTTTGCCGGAGTGAAATCATCCAAATCCTCATCCGCATTGAGACTCACTGTTGATGCGGTCGCTTCCATTGCGATTGATTGCAAAGATAATATTAAGCGCCAAAAAATACCTTATTTGAGGTTAACGTCGTTACTTCAAATTTGAACGTGCTTTTGCGCTAAAATACATCAAAACGTCACGTATAAAGCACCAAACACAATACGATTTCAACCTATCAGAAACTGTATAATCCAGTATAACTGATTTCTGATAGGTTAAAATCGTGTTATTTCTATCGCTATCGCTATTCCTTCGCTTTTGTATTTAAGATTTAATGCTGGATTCACTGGATCCGTTTGTGCAAGGCCTGAGGAGGTCAATTCTGTATTTTTAAACAAGGTGAAAATTACAAAAGTGAGCAAATTTATTAGAATACTGATAATTTCATTGGTCAATACCTAATAAATTTCCTTACTTTTTAATTTTCACCTTGTTTGAAAACACACAGAATCGATTGCCTGTTCTTTTTGGCTAACTTATGCAGTTGATCTTTCTTCCTTTGGTCTGTTTTCTGTTTCTGTATTAGACTCGCTTTCTCGCTTTAAACAAATATCAAATCTATCTTACTTTAAGTACTTCCAAAAGAGTACACTAGTTCAGCCACAGAAAACAGACCTTTTTTTTTATCTCCAAGAGGAAAGAAGAGGAAGAAGGGTGAAGTGATGCAAAGTTCAGCCAAAGAACAGGTTATATTAAGAGTTAAACACAATAGGCACAAGCAACAGGGAATAACGAGCCGTCCAATCAAAGCTCTGAGATATAATATCGAACTTATATGCCTGTGCTTATTGTGTTTAAGCCTTTAAATGTCTTTACATGACAGCGTCTGTGGTTAAAGTCTCGCTACAAATGTTTTGAAGCATTTAATGATCAGACCAATTAGAAGAAGAAATTTTACAAACTGACCAATTAAAAAACGCTTCAAAGCGTTTGCAGCATCGCGTTGATCGTATCCTAGAGATCCTATAATCAGGTTACGAGAGCCGTCGACGTTCTCAATTGTGTAGAAAATCGCATATAGAATCTCCCGATTAATTTCGATAAAGAATGTCATGCTCACTCGTGCCTGGCGCCCAAACTATCGTTTTCGAGATCTTGCGTGGCCCTCAGGAGAGGCCGCGTAAGAACATGTTTTCTGTCGCGTTTTCGGTGAGATCAAACGAAGGTTCGTTATAAAAACGGGAATTTTGCCGAATCGAAAGAGAATTAGCTGCGAACGCGCGACAAAGTTGCGCTCGTGAGTGAGGTTGCAAATTTGGCGACTAGGGAATCAATTGTGGATTTTGAAAGGAAAGGTTACTAGGTATTGACCAATTAAATTATTGTATTCATAGTCAGACCTTGCACTTAAGATTTCCTTAAATTTATCTTTAGATGCTCAGTAGTCAATGAAATAATTCGTAGAATATCTGAAGATAAATTTAAGGAAGGCCTTAAATATAGGTCTGACTATGAATACTCTAGTAAATTTGTTCACTTTTGTAATTCCCATTTGAAGATACACAATCGATTCCTTGAGAATTCTTTCCAATTGCAATCCCTAGACACTTTCGGACACAGCGACACAAGTTGCGTTCCAATTATCCATTATCGTCAACACTATACATCTGGGGATCGATTTTGTATCTTAAAGGTGAAAATTATAAACGTGAGCGAATTTACTAGAATGCTGATTGTTTTATTGGTCAACAACAATAAATTTGCTCACTTGTAATTTTCACCTTATTTAAAGATACAGAATCGACCCTCTGTACTCAGTCGAGAGCTGTGTAAGCTTGTGTTTTCTAGTGACAATTACATATTACTAACTGTAGCAGCTATAAGGAAGACGTTGAGTGGTCGGCATTTTTACTTTCTTTTATTTAATATAGGCAGAAAAAGCTACATTTAATCTAACTCTATCCAACAGATCTTAATCATGCATAGCGTACACATTCTGTTCCAATTGAATCGCACAATGATACACTTTGTGCATTCCTGTGTATGTTTGTGTTAAGATGTGTTAAGCGATTAGAAAGCATCCAGAGTTTAATGAAAGTGACAACTCCGATTGGTTCTCCATCTTGGTCCATCTCGGTATTCTTCAGAGGGTCGATTGTATATCTTGAAATAAAGTAAAAATTACAAAAATGAACAAATTCACTAGTTATTGAATCAAATTAAATTATAAATATTCCAGTAAATTTGCTTACTTTTGTAATTTTCACCTCATTTCGAGATACACAATCGGCCAGGATAGCTTTGTATGTACAGTCATGTACTAAAGCACAGTATAAAGATATACAGTAGGGACAAGATCCCATTTTCTATTCAACCGCGCATATTTGCTTGCGCATCGTTCGCGGCCATGTTTTTAGTGACATCAATCTCAATCAAAGCAGAAAATCTACATTTACTCCGTTACTGCAATCGCGTCATGACATCGCTTACTAAGCGAGACGCTATCATGTCTCCTGAATAGCTGATTACAGCAATTAATTTTATGAAGCAATGTGACTGTGCGTGAATGTATCTGATTGATGGAAGATTTCACCAATTTGATGGAAGATTCTGAAAAGTTAAGATTTTTTTATCTTCTTTTTTAGTTGAATATAGGCAGTAATTCCTAATACTATTGATACAATATTTGATCACAAAAGATATGGCGAAATCTGAAAACTCTGAAAAAGATCAAAGGTGCCGATGCTGCTTATCCCTACTGTATATCCATATATTGTGCTAAAAGGTTGCAATGCTTTTTTTTCGATGAGTTTTGAATGAGGAATGAAACCTATTCACCAAGTCCTTATTTGTCAATCCATGAATAAGAATAAATTACTCGGCGAGCAAGCTGCGTTCCAAAATCCAACAAAAAAAAAAGTTTTGCAACCTTTTAGTCGGTGAATGTACAATCAAGGACTTCGATTCGTTCCCTCGGAAATTTTTACAAATTGTGACTACCTTTCTACATTAATACTCATAGTCCGTGCGCGATTAATGATTAAAAGATTCTTTACATAGAAAGGCTTAAACACAATAGGTACAGGCAATAGGCAGAGGGAACAGGGAATAACGAACTGTCCAATCACAGTTCTGTCAATTATAATATCGAACTTACATACCACAATTCTGATTGGACGATTCGTTATTCTTTGTTGTCTGTATCTATTGTGTTTAACCTTGAAATCATAGACAGTCATGGAGTCTTAAGTCTTAGAATCGATACTATTAAAAACTGACATCCTTATGGGAGTTCGCGTCCTTGAGAATATTGAAGTGGTTAAGAGTTAAAAACTGATAATATTAATTTTATAATTTATTAGTTCAGTAGATGTATTTATACATTTAGAACTCAATAATATTCGATTTTTTTTTTAAATTGTGATTTCAATGTTATCGTCAAAGTTTGATTATCAACAGAGATGATAACTACAGAGAAAAAATTATAATTTTTCTGTAATATATAAAATATTAGAGCTCTACAAGTATGCACATTTATTTGTACAATTCTTGTACTCAGACTCATAGTAAATAAGTATTATAACAAATTCTTGTACTCAAATTCAATTTGAAAGCATTAGCATCTTAAGACATGACTTAAAACAGTCTTAAAGTAAGAACAGACTATGAATATCGCCTAAAGTCTCACTATAAATGCTTTGAAGTGTTTGGTTGACCAATTAGAAAAATTAATTTTATAAATTGAATTTTACCATTCAAAAATTATTTTAAACCATTTGTATTCCACAATACATATTTCTGATAAATTGAAATTTTTATTCTCTGTTCCCTGTTCCTTTTATTGAGCGGAGCCTAATTTGTACCGCAATTGCAAGTTGTGGTCAATCAAGTAACTTATTAGTTCATGGTACAATATGCAAATTGATAATGAGATAGCGCTCTTTGTAGCACTTTGTGCGCTCAATCGGCGCTGTCATTACACTGTCACAAAGAATGACGATGGAAGCTACATTCCGCGAGCGGCGTAATTCACGATCCTTCTCATCCAGCGCGTCCCTGAGTGCCGTCTTCTTCGATTTGGACAATACTCTTGTGGAAACTAGGAGAGCGGACAGTCAGACTTGCTGCAAGGTACGGGAGGATCACGTCTTAACCTAAGAACTACCTAAAGAATCAACCCTTTTTTCCCCTGCCACTCCCCCGAATCTGATTAGCGATTTACTCCGTTTTTCCTAGAGCGAGACCAGACCGATTGTCGCCGTGAAATCGGGCAAGCGTGCTAAGCTCTTCGCGAGAAGTCGCACTCTCCCACGACGTTTTGCCATTCGTGTCGCAAGAATAGAAGTCGCTCTCCCTTCTCCCCGTCCTGTGTGTAATACGAGCCGATTCCCCGATATAGAGCGCTTTCTTTGCGACGCGATGGCTGTTCCAGGCTATTCTCGGCGCCGCATCTCGCACCCTCGCGCAGATTCTTGCGAGAGATTTTAAATCTCCTCGTTTTAATCGTTCTTTTCTCGCCTTTCCACGTCTCTCCCCAGCGAATCGATGTGAACCTCGTCTCGCTGGACGCGGAAAAGTGCAGAAAAGTGCAGCTGAATGTGGACGGATTTTCCTCGGATCATGCAAAGCAGTGCAAAGTCCACGAAGTTGGTCACGAAACGAATCGAGATATGCCTGCTCGAGATCGAGAAAATTATTTTTAACCAAGAAATTTTCCTAACGGAAAACTTGCGTCGTGGGATAATATGTTTTGTTGTTATTGCGCGCAAAAATGATTCAGAAAACATTCTGATTGATCGATGATTATTTAATGCATTGTTCCGACATTATTAATCGTGGTAGTTTTAAGGTTACCGACACGCCTCGGGACGGAATTCCCGATACACTTCAAAGAGATAGTTTTAATGACGAAGCAGCTGCCAGCGGCAGACACGCGCACGTGTTCCGCATCCTCCGCTAGTTATTTTCGGCCACTTCGGTGAATGTGTCAAAGGGCAAGGCTAGGCAACGAGAGGACCGTTCTGGGAACTCTGCCAGTTGGCTCTCAACTATGATACGCGACGGACAACACGACAACCGGTCCGACGCCTCTTAGAACTACACGGTTTCGGAAATTGCTTTCTTGTGGCGTGGACACATCGACGACGTTGATACTGAAGCAGTTTTGCCTCTGGACTCAGAGATAATTCACATTCTTTTCTTCTTTTTTTACTTCTTTCTAAACAATCGAACACCATGAGTATCCCGGAGGGTGTCATGAAGTGCGTGGCCATACTAAAGGCGGTGGACACCGACTCGGAAAAGTTCGCCGCGCTATTCATGGTCACCAAGCTGGTGAAAGGCAAGGATTGCAACTCTGCTGCCAAGAGAATGCTTTTTGAAGCCATCGGAGCTAAGTTTCTCAAGAAGCTGTTGTCCAGCACAAGTGTCCCTGTGGACTGTCCACCGCAAGTCTACAAATCAGTGGCATTATCCATTCTTTCCGCGTTTTGTACAGATCCCGAATTAGCCTCTCATCCCGATATGGTGGGACATATCCCGGCACTCTTGGAGATAGTGTCTCAGGCTGACGAGGATGCGCCAGACGACATGCTAATTATCGTCAGCGAGGCTTATACTTGCTTGCAGTGTATCGCACAATATCCTCCTGGACAGAAAGCGTTGCTCGAGCAAAAAGCGATTCCAAAGATGTGCGATATATATGCGGAGAAGACCTTTCAGACGGATGAGGCTTTAAATATTCTAGTCACGTTGGTCAGTACGTTTGGACCAGAAGCTTGGAATCCAACAGATACTGAACCCTTTCATGCTATAATGAATAAGATAGCTTTAGACTTCGAAACTGATCATACGGAGAGAAAATTCGAGCTATGCGCCATTCTACAGGCTTTATTGCAATCTTGCAGAAAAGAAGTGATATCCACGAATGCAAAGGAAGAATCTTGGCCGTTGAGCATTCACAAGGGTCTAAGCGATATTCTAGGATCGAAAATAGGTAAAAAGCAACGGGATCCAGCTTTGAAACTCGCGTCTGTGATGATAGATCTATTGGGCGCGGATTGGGCCATGTCCGACAAAGAAAAACCAAAGATATTCTTCCTTCTGCTCATACAATTGGCGTCGATCGAAGTCCGAATGCAGTTAGAGGACAAACAACTTAAAGCTGTGCTCGAGAATAGCGATTTGATCACGGCTTGCTTTATCATTCTCGAGATTTCAATCGGCTATATTGTTACAGATCAGCTGGATTTGGAGCAGAAAGAAAAACAGTCTTTATATACGGCCTTGAAGGGCGCCTTCGCGGCTGTTATCGGTCTACTAAGTTCTGTATCAAAGATGAAAACGTTGACGAATGTGAAAGAGAAGCTATTCATATGCGCCGTTGTCAGGGTACTTACAGCTTGGATGGCACAAGAAACGAGCGCGATGCGTCCGCAAGTTTACGCCGTGTTACCATACGTGCTGACGGTAGCTAACGATACATTTTACGCGCATCGAAATAGGAAATTAGCCGAGAAAGTCAAATGTAAAGCTAAAGCGGATGAAGGACCGTCGTCTGGAGAACCAATCGTTCACGATCCAATAAGCGAGATTGACGTATTGAGACTACTATTGCCTGCTCTATGCTATTTGGCCGTGGAAGAGGCTGCCAGAAAGATTCTTCTTCAGCATAAGCAAGACGAAATCTTGTTCGAGTGTCTCTCCTATCATTGGACCATCGTACACTATAAGAAGCCGCCAGTGCCGAGATCGGAGCGTCTGAAACTTCTGCAAGATGGCAATCGCACGGAGGAGCTGGATCTGCATATTCTGGAGGAAATGAAGGATTCTAGAACCGCGATGGTGTCCCTCTGCAACGTCTTGATGAACATCACTGTGCTGGAGGCAAAATTGGTGGAGGAATCGCCGACATTCATTTCGCTGCTGAAGTTCATCTACAACAATTTGCCGGAGCTAAAGCAGATCCCGGAGAATCTGGTGCTGCACGGTCATTTGGCAGTCTTAGGCTTGTTATTAATGAAGCAACAAGCGAAACGTATCAAGAAAAACGATTTCTCGATATGTCGTTACATTCAGGCTACCATAAGATTCCTATGGGATGCGTACATAATCGATGAAAGCAATGATCCTACCGAACTGGTAGTTTCCATGTCTTACAAGGAACACTGGATGGAACTGATGGAACTCTGGTTCCTGGGGATGCAGACGATGTCTGGCGTGCTGCAAGTGATACCTTGGTTGTCACAATTTACGATAGAATCCGGCTGGGCGGAGGAGATCATCGAGACGCTGAAACGAGTGAAGATTGGCGGTCTGGAACCGAATGTCAAGTCAGCCTTCGAGGATCTGCTGTGTCATTTGGTGAAGGCTGACGATAGCGTCGCATCAGTGTTGAAAAAATGCGGCGCGTTAACTGTTTGTCGAAATCATCGCATGATGGAGCTTGGAAAGCGCCTCTTTGGAGATTAGGATTGAGTAATGAGAACATTATTGTATAGTTTTTTGGTTTTATATTGCGCGAGCGATGTAAAAAAATTATGCGGAATTAGCGAAGAATTAATTAAGCGAGGCGAACAATTAATCGAACTTTTATATAAAGAGCTAAGATCTTTGTAAAATAGTCTGTAGTATGCGACTTGCGATTTAAATTTATTTTACGCATCTCCTGCATACGATATTCGAAATACGTGTGCGCGCAATCTAGTGTATATTTAGACAGCATCACGTCTGGAAATAGTTTCCTGGCAAGCAAGAAAACTAAGAAACTTATCGCTCGAAGAAACTCTTTAAGTAAATCATGTATACGGAGATACATGAGACTTTAATATGTATATTTCGTTTGTATGTGTGTTATTATCAAATGTGTTTCTTTTTACTTTGCCACATTGCGGAAGCGAAGATTGTAATAGTATTGATGTTACTATAATCCTAAGATGTTTTAATTTGAGAAAAGATTTTGTAATGAGAATAATAGTTTCCTATTAAATAGAAAAATTTTGTAAGCGTTCGCTTGATTTCATCACCATCATCCACTTTCATTTTATGTGTCTAACGTTCTTAATAAAGTTATTTTTAACAAAGGTATTAAAAGAAAGATTACTGGATAACGGAAATAATTTTGAAACAATTAACTGCAAGCTATGTGTGCATTGTAATCTTTTTCAAAGACAAATTTCATGTTTTAATATCCAGAAATCTTTTAGCTACAACTTATAGGCTTTGGAAATAACATATGATGTTGTTGTTGTTGGCACAACTCATTTTGTTGTGATTACAGCAACGTCCGCGGATGCCACTTCGAGTGTCCACTAATCGGCTCGAGTATTTCAATGAATCAATGCATTTTCTAGGTAATCATTAATAATGAATTAAGTGTCCTAAAAATCCTTAACTGACCGCTGTATCCTGTCATCCTGAGATCTTCGTTAATTAATGAACTCCACATTCAATATTTATCTCTTCTACTTTACATCTTGTTTATCAAGAAATCGCTTTGCTAACAATTCTAATCTCTTTTTCTCTAACGAGGAGAAATTCTGCTATACAAGCACGATGATCATCTACGTGCACATTTTTATTGAGTGTGGAAATTGCTTTTATCCTCATCTTTTCCTTTTTATTTTCAGTTCTTCACTCATCATTCTTTATCACAAAACATATGATTATAATAAAAGAGAACTAACATTGTACGTTTACCTGCAGTTGACTGAGGAATTGAACCGGGAATATGGGATCCCGGAAGATGCGTCCGCCAAGATAACGGCCACGTATCTGAAGCAATTTAGAAAGTGTCCTGACAACGCAACTCTCACATTGGATGCTTGGCGTACCATCCTCTGGAACAAAGCACTGGGCTACAAGTATTCGCATCTAGCAAAAAAAATTTACGAAAGATGGCTCTATTTAAGATATCACTACATGATGCTGGCGCCAAACACAGTTTCTATGCTGCGTCAATTCAGGAAGAAATATCTGCTGGGTCTAATCACCAATGGACCGTCGAACGCTCAGTGGGAGAAGATACAGAAGCTGTCATTGGAACAATACTTTGATATTATCCTAGTATCCGGTGATCTGCCGTGGGAAAAACCAGAAGCACAGATATTTCAAAAGGCGTGCCATTTTCTTAAAGTAAGACCCGAGGAGTGCATCATGGTCGGTGATAAGTTGGAGACTGATATTTTAGGTATTTTTAATAGATTTTCTTCTAACAATTTTATAATCTTTCAGAAATATCTTCGGAAATACATTTCTTTCAAAAGATATTAGATTGTATAAATGATATGAAAAATTATCGAATAGGTGGAATCGAGGCTGGGCTGTACGGAACTGTATGGATACCTACTACGGATAAACCTCGTCTCTCGGTGGACGATCCTAAACCAGATTTTACAATAAGACACATAACAGAACTCCTCCGCATATTGGAGAGAGGTCCAAATGCGCCGGAACTCGAAGACTGTTCTTCAAATGGATCTGATGGCAGCTAATGAGAAGATGCATATTATATTAATTTTTTTTTTGAATGAAAAGCGACTCAATGCTTATAAGCATTTAATGTCTTATTAAGCAAGATTTATTAGATTTTTGTTGTATGTGTTAGCATTATTGTTTTTCTATTGTATATGTTTTACATATACGATAGCACTCAGATTTAATATATTGATTTACATTAGAATTGTTTTTTTTTAAGTTTTTAATAACTTTATTAGTTCTACAATTTTCAAACTTTTACAAAATTTTTATGGAATACGTTATGCCTTATCTATACGCTATAGAAACTATCTTTATATTTCATATGATACTTTAATACGAAAAACACACATATACACACACAGAATTTAAAACAAATGCAATTATTTTGATAATATTATATATTAACACTTTATGAAAGTTGTTTTAAATGACGAGAGAACCACCGCATGTTATGTTTATAGTTATTTAATGACTTACCGAATTAATGCCAAGTGAGATGTTTTTCAGTTACCTTTTCGAAGTTACCTTCTTAAAGTTAAAATAATTGTAGTGTACCGAATAAGAAGGAGACAAAACTCATGTACAAAACAAAATGCACAAACAGAGCTAGTAGCTGTAGATAAACGAACAAAATAATACATGGCAACCATATGCAACTATTTTATTGTCCGTATATATACACTTAAAAAAACCGTAATATATGTAATATATGTATATTTAAGAAATCTGCATAATATATGAATTTTTCTGTTGTACAAACGCGTATCATTTGTGTATCTGTACATAGAGATACACGTGAGAAATGTACATGGTACCTATTTTTTCATGTATATTTTATCTCTGTTGAGAATTCAGCTTGTTGAACGAATTACAAACCACAGATCCTCATACAGATGTATTGTGAAATCCAATATAAGAGAACAGATAAATAAAAGATATATATGAATGTGAAATAAAATCAGCGTTTTTTCTTTGTTTTCTAACACTGATATATTATCAAGTGATAAATAAATTATTTTTTTTCCTGCGTGAACTAAATATTGCATATCCAATGTTTATTTAGTTGCTAATACAATAAATTACTCGAGGGCAATATTTATAAGGACAATATGACGAGCAAGACGTTGAAAGCAAATGTTCATAACGAAGAAACAGAAATAAATTCATTAATTCAGTTTACGATTTTGCTTATTATGTTCAGATGTGATTTCAGATTCCCTCTTCTCCTTTTCCATCTTCTCCTCTTCCGTTTTCTTCTCTTCCGTCTTCTTTTCCTCCTCTTTCCATTGTCTCGTCTTGCGTGGACACGAAATTCGATGTTAAACTCGATTCTTGTTTTTCAGAAGACTCAATTAAATGATCCACGGCAGAATTATCATTAGCACTTTCAGCAATCACAGAAATCTGCTTGTCGTTGTCTTCCAGTTCTAAATTGTCTACTTTCAAGTCCGAAGAATATAAAGTTTCCACGTCCATTTGTATCTAAATAAAGATTATTATTTATTTTCGGAATAATGAAAAATGTTGAATTATCTTACCCCTTCAGTGAGGTTGATGTCTCTACTCTTGTGACGTAAATTGTTATAAATATGTTGAACTTGTTTGGGATCTACACCTGCTTCTATCAACGATACCAGCACATCTCTTTCGGTGATAAGTAGTTCAGGATTTGCATCGACCAGCATCACTGATTTCGTAGTAATTTTTGGAGATCTGTCAGCTTTCATCATTTTCTGATAAGATTCTAATTTTTCCATCACTTTATTTTCATTCAAAACCTTCGGCGGCGTAGGTGGCCTAATCTCAGATATATTTAATAATGTTTGCGCATGGATCAAATCTTCTAGTTCTTCGTCTGTGTCTGAATCCGCCATATTTAAGGAGATCTTTAACTGATAAATCTCGTACAGCATTTTATTCTGAAATAAAAGAGAAAATCCATAAAGATAATATATTGATAAATATTGAGGGAGATACCAATAATATTTAAGAAATTGTAAGATATTAAAACAGTATTCTTTTACATTTATGGCAATTTTATTATTTATGTTTAATACCATGTTTAATATTCCTTTATATTGATTAATGTGCTTCTTAAATACATCCTGCAACTCTTTATCAGTATAAAGACCTCTCTGCATTATTTCTTTGGTGATGTTATAAACAAATTTAATATATTTTTTCTCTTCTTCTTTTTGAGAATTGTTTGGATTTGTGAATTGTTTGGACTCTTTGATATACTTTTCATCGCAAAAATTGTAATGTTGCGAGTCGCTTGAAGATACCGTGTGATAATCGATTTTTGTCTGTGGATTTTGTTCTGGGGATTGAGATCTTGATTTAAACATCGTTGAATTTAATCTAGTAGCTGCGCAAGAAGATGGGAGCTCTTTTTCGTATCTGCATCTTCTACAAATGAAAAATGAAATGAAAAAAAAAAAATATATATATATAATATGTAAATCTCGAGTAATGTATTTTAAACATAGATAATTATAATACTTATAAAAAATATACAGGGTATCCCAGAATGACCATTCTCAAATATTTCAAATATTTCGTGCATAGACCGGACTAAACTGAGTCAAAAAGTCCTCTATCATTTTACAATTTTCCCAATAGTTAACAAGATTATTAATAATTAAAAATCGCCGAATATTCATTTTTAATAA